>JGI24158J21664_10013534_pt1 | contig 10756 bp, 6 predicted proteins | sample Ectturendosymbi3_FD_21664 | JGI IMG/M metagenome (IMG submission 21664)
GAAACAGATGGGTGGCGGAACCCGGGAACACTGCTGCAAACACTAACAGATAACGGGTAAACCTTTTCGCTTTTTGTAATGCTGGGCAGCAAATTGCTGCTATCCAACTGTTTCGTACGACGAAAACACTGTGCTCTTTCAGTTTCTCAATGTGGTTTCTGAATTTTTTAAATTCCACCGAGATATTTCTAACACGAATAGAACTCCTATTGTGCAATGTGGTGTGTACAGCATTTACCAGCTTTATAATTTTCCTGAATAAAAGGCAACAGCAATTATCAGCATGTTCACCAAACTAAATACATTTTAAAGATGGCCATCACATAAATCCAGGTTCATTGTTTTGAAATTAACCTTGGAACTTCTCGGGTCGTTGAACCACCAGCACAGCAGTGTTTCCATTTGATTCATTTTGAACCAATTCATAAAACATGATAACAAACTGAAGCAAATCTTCAAACGCATGCAACACACAAAATGCATATTCGGTGCAAGGTGTTTTTCCTGGGAAAATTCACTGGGTACGGGGCCGTTTTGGTGATCTTCCGTATTTTCGCCATTTGCCTAAAACGCATTGTAGTTAAAGCGCTTACTTAGTTTCAATTACATGAGCTGTTTTTTTCACTGTTTGCGTGTGTACATTTGCGAAATTTCAAGAGAAACGATCACGGCTGGTACCCAACCGAAAAATTTCTGGCAAAAGCATGTTGGTACGTAGTGTCTGGACAAGCACCCCGTGTTTGTTCCGACCCATTACGCATTGGTACATAACCAGGTACTGAATGTAATTATGTGATAATAATTATACGAAGTATATAACATCAGCTCTTGGTTATTTCCGAAAAACTTTGCTCCATTGAAAAAACTTCTCTTTGTTTGAAACTCACTGGCGATAGTCAGCAAACACTACCGGCTAAATTGAAATTGAAAAAGGCTGTCACTGGACAGTTATTTCTGACATTAACCTTCATTCCGTTGCAATCCTTGTCAAGAAAACAACTGCAAAACATGAAGTTAGTGTAAGCACTGAGGTTCAGAAAAAGTGCTAGGAATCATATGTGGGTTATGCTGGGAATTTTGTCTTGAAGCTAGTACATCCACAATATTTGTCTTGAAGCTTGTACAACGTCCACTGACGATTGTTCGTTCTTGAAATTTTCAGAGCATTCTTTGCATAACGTTTAGATGCGATTACTATCAAGTGCAAAAAGTACTAAAACAGAGCAGTATTTTTATGTGAAGTGGTAAACTTCCGCTGACAGATTTTTCACTTTGTTTTATTTGCGGTCTTGGTTTATAATTAAGCTCCCAGGTGTCCCAGGTGTCTTTAACTTTCAGAAAATCACTGCAGATGAAATTGGAAAAAACAATCATTCTTAAAGAAAACAATTTTTTTTCAAACTCTGATCAAATCTACAGAATCACGTGGCATCTTGCAAGAGTTCTATTTTCTCTTCAGTGGTGCCCCTAAATTTTTTTCACTATGACTGACCAACACTATTTACATTTACTGTAAAAGTGCATTGAGGTGAATTAAACACTTTCAATGCATTTAAATTGAAATATTATTTGAGCAAACAACCACAATTATCTGCACTGAATTGTATAGCTTTTCACCAAAAAAAACATGATCCTCGGTGATGCACGAATTGGAACAAATTTTCCAGCATTGCTTTTGGGTAAAACAATAAAATTCGTGGAACATGTTTTAAGATCAAATTAAAAACGTTTACATTTTGGAAAATACATTGCAGTGGCACGTAGCATAAAAACGTACAACGAAGCCTACAGCATTCAGCACTATGGCAAAATGCATTTTTAAAAAATCGTCAGTGACTGCTTTACTTACAAACCCAAATGAATGTGGAAAAAGTTGCGATAAGTGTGCCATTGAGATGAAGCCAATAAAAGTTTAGCGATGTGAAACGTATCTATGAATGGAAATCTGCAACATAATAGAATTTTGCAAAAGTTACAACCTCCATGTTTGATTGCTCAGCCTTCGATGAGTTAGTTTGCCAACGACTGCTTTCATAACTTTGTTTTGGTTCAGGCTCATGCACATCTCCACATTTCAGTATCAAGACACCACAAAAGTGACACAACTGAATCTGATTGCAAAGTGTTTTACTAAGAAATCGATTTGGCGTCAGTGGCGCATCCTCAGTCCAGTAATTTCCAAGCAAAAACTTACAAGATAAATGATGATAAAGACCAAAGCAAGACTTAAAGAACGTACGCAGACTACAGTAAACAAGCACACGCTGTGCTGCTATCACCAAAAGCCAAAAAACAACTACCGTTAATCGGTCACTGACAGGTAGAGCGTTGGACTGTTAAAAACAATGTCAGTCACCAATTTTATTTTTATTGAAGGGATTTTTTGAAACCATCGAAGAAGCAATCAGGGGTTGATCAGTCCAGGCGGTGATACCTCTCATCATTCGCCTCTACCAGAAATTCACTCTGACAAAAACCGCTTGCAAACTGCTTCTAATTTCAGCGTCGTTGCAGTCGCAATTTTGCTTGTAGTTTGCTAATTTTTGTCCAGGAGTGGTCTTTTGTAGGCATTCGTTGCTTCGTTTTTAAACTTTTTCATTCTGTAATAGAGTTAGCTGGTAGGGGAATGATACACTAAACCTGTGGGTCGCCAATGAAACAGTAATTAACACCGGTAATAATTCTGTTTTTGTTATATATTTCTTCACCATGGTGGGTGACAACGTTGTTAAGGCAAATATTATCCAGTTCAGCAATGGTTTTCCTGGTCTTGGTGGTGACGATGGAATGCCTCTCTAAGGCACATTCAAGATCTTTGGTCACAGAGTTTTTGCGCAAACATGGGTAAAGTGCTTCAACATCAGCGACCACAATGTAAAACACTGATTTTTGCATTTCAGTTCCTAGGGTGTTGATCAGGCTGTCTTTCCATTTGAGCTAGTCTGCAATGAATTAATGACTACCTTATCAAAACACCTCTGAACACTTTTTGAAAACGTTTGCGCCAACAAATGTAGTTATAAATTCTAAAAATGCAATAATTCGTAATATGCTGATGTTCCCACAAGATTGTGTCAAGCTTACAGCTATGTCTGTGATATCAACGTTCAATAAACCAACCGTGGTTATCTTGTGTGTCTTGAAAAGCGTTGCTGGGAGACTAACACAATGAAGTTGAAACCCTGGAATACTATCGTTTTTTGTCACGTTAACACTACCGCCGAGTCTGCCAGACCCGTTTTTCAAAAATAAAAAAATACCTTTTCCTTCAACTGCAGTTTATCACAAAAACTACACTGAAAACATAAGTCTCACTGAGAAATTTGAGCAATTACAAAGTTACTTTACTCTTTAAGTAAGTAGACCAAATACGGCAAAGGTGTCAGGCATGCCTAAAATTCAATTGCTCATAAAAACAACTATGGGCGTAAACAACTTCTCCTTTTGCATACTGCTAACACGACCAAAGAAGCATGCCCTGAGTGAGTTTCAGCCTTTTACAGGCTCTGCCTCCATAAACCATATAGTGGGGTTATGCGCACCCCACCACCTCACACTAATACTATTGTCGGGTCTACCAGACCCGAACTCGTGACGAACTCGCTCCCTTGCAAAATCTAGAAGAGCGTGGATGACCGCAATCGCACCTATTACTCGTCACACAAAAACATGAAGCTACTGAAGAGTTCAAAGCGCGCCGACTTCCGCTTCCGTAGTTTAACGTGAATGATCTCATTTGACCCGGGTCTAGCAGACCTGCGATAGTATTCCAGGGTTAATGGTAAAAACACATCATAAAACAGATCTCAAACACGCGGCCCGCGAGGGCCTTTTGTGTGGCCAGCAACGCTTTTGGGATTTTTTAAATAATTAACACAGTTACGTTGCCAAGTGCCTTGACAGAAAGATGCCGTGAAATAATTGAACCAAAGTTGAATGATACCAAGTGCACTTTTCGCCCCTTGTCGAGCGAAATTTCTGACCTCTGCGAAATTTCTCACCTGTTGTTGTTTTTCAGATATTTTGCTTCTCACAATAAAGAAATAAACTTTGGCAATTCGTTATTTGATATGTGTTGCGCAAATTAAAACACTTTGGTTAGATGTCAGGTACCCACAACAAGCAATAGCACGGGAATAACTTTCACCGCTCAAACTTTTAGGACTTAGTCCTTGACCTCAATTATTTTTCTTTTTCTCATCCTAATCCAAACACTAACCCAACATAGTTACCTAAACACGAATTCCTAAGATAATACCTTAGCTTTGATTCAGTATTGTGAATTTGTCAGTGGAAGTAGTACTTAATGTGCAGCTGCAAATTGTTTTGTGGTAATAATGAGGCGTAGCTGTGATACGATACTGTTAAGTTTTAGTGTTTCAAACTTGCTTGATGTTGTGACATGTACAAGTGTGAATCTGTTGCTGTGAAGCATTCATGAACAGAATCAACTAAGCAATTGCAGCTGCAATATGTTGGGTGGAAGTAGTGTAGCTGTGATTTCATTCTGTTTGGGTTTTCATTTTTTCCATTTGTCTCATGCAATGAATTTCACATGCTGCATCCTGCCAAATTTTAGTATTTCAGTTTGATACGGTGAAGTGAAGTTTTCATGAACAGTAGCAACTGTACTGTCTTTTGCAATGCATGATTCACTAATACCAGTGCAGTCATGCAGTCCAACTCCAGTAGAGCACTGCTATTTTTAAAATATTAGTGTAGAGGTTATATGTAATTTGTCATTGGAAATTTGCTTTTGTACACATTTCTTGTAGTTGATCATATAGTCTGCAGGATTATTAATGTTTGAACCAGTTCCATTTGGTATTTTTTCGTGGCATGCTGTATTCAGTGCATATTCAACTGTCTGAACTGGAGTGGGTTTCGGTTATCATAATGTGACTTTAGACGCTGTAAACGTAAGTTGTGGTGTTTTTAAGTACAACATATTGCAGCGACAATTGCCTAATGTGGAAGGCTAAGTTATACGCTATTTATTGAATTGCCTCCTTTCCCTCTCCTTACTTGAGACTTGACCCATTTGCTGCAATGTAATATCTTAGACCTTCATTTGATGTTTTACTTCTTTTCCAGATTGATTGCGATTGTGGCCAACACAAATGCACCCATCTACGCTAAATAAGAACAAATCTCAGCTATTAGCATGATTTTGTTGGAAGAATAAGTTTAGAAAGTAGGTTATATAAAAAAATTGGTAATGAAGACGCTGAACAACACCTTCCTCACATGGTGTTTATAACAGCAAATTTCTGGGAGATTTTCTTGTAGTTAGCTAACATTTTAGACACAATAAATATTACCATTGTTCACTCTTCACATATGGCTGTGCATAATATTGATTGCTAGTTGAGGGCATAAGGCTTTGATTCCCGTAGTTACACACACTTTTCAAGGATGCGTTTATTTACCTTGTGGTTTATATGATTTGGTAAAGAAGAGGTGTCCAAACAATGGTAATTTCAAACTCAGTGATGAGAAATCTGTCAGTTTGCGATTCATCAACGAGATAGAGACACCCTCATCAACGAACGTACGTAGCAATACGTTGCCCTTTGAATTTACTTTGTACATGAAGAATTGCAAGAGAGCGACTCACGCATAAATTGATTCGTTACTGATATTTGACGATTGGTAAACGGGCATGCAGACACATTGATTTGTTTGCAATGGTACGTTTTAGTCTTTACATTAAGACTTGCAGTTTTACGTTATTTGGGAAAAACACGATCAAATTTTGGCAAAAAAATTTTGCATCCTCAAAAATATGCACTCCCGTGCACCTACGCTCCCAGTTGACTCCATTTATGCAACCAATATTTTTAAGGCTTTCTGAGGAACCAAAAAACTCTCTCAAATTTTTCCAACGGTTTGTCAAAATGCAGTCGATCGTTGCTTTGCGACCAACACCAAAATACACTAAAACCTCGCTTGATGACCATGTGGGTATTCAGATGAAATAGTTGCGCTCTCTTAAAATGTTTACTGTAAATGGTCTCTAACGTCAAACCTTAAGAAAAACCCTGTATGTAACCATCATGCTTTACTTGTGTTACTGCAGGCTACAGCAGGAGCAGAACTTTTGCAAATTATTCCAAAGGTTACGGAAATCTACAATGAAGAAATGGAAAAGGTAATGTTTTATTAAATTAAGTTTTAGGTGTTAAATGTCGGGTGTTTTTTGTGTGTTAAACATTATGCTATGATATTTGTGCCTTTTAGTAGTTATTACACAACGAAAACTTCGCGTACCTGCCTGTAAAAGAAAGCAACACGTTACCAGCGACATGAAAGAAACGATTCCATAACACGTCAAACAACAATATATGGATGTTGCCAGAATCCTTCACTCGTGTTATTTGGTAGTCCCGGTCGATGATATGTTCAACAGACAATTATCGAACTTGCTTGCTTAAATCAAACAGTCAAAGCTAGCGGGATTGTTTTAAATTATCAACGGTGCGTGGAGCACCGCCAAGCGCCGTTTCCAACGAATTTAATCCTGACATTCGCCAACACTGAACAGCACGCGCCATGCATATTGCGTAGTCAACACTGCCACGCATTGAATCAATAGCATCAAATCAAAACGGAGCACTGCAACTGCATCTGATCGGTGGACGCCCCGATTCGTCCTCGTGGATCTACGCAGTGAACCTTTCACCAGTCTGCGTGCCACTGTATTGGACAGAAGTAACCTCCCACCTGGGTCGGAGGCAGGCGTTGGGGAAGCAAATCGCACAGCTTCAGATTCGATATAGGAAGGAATTGCAGTTGGAATTGGTTCGGCTTGGGTTAACAGTGGTGAACTCGAGTCTGACGAGCCTGTGTCTACGGATTGGTATTGCGACGTTCATAGCTGTCATCACGAGGACCAGGTGCTTCAGAGACAGACGTCTGTCGATCGTACCTGAGCGTGGGTGGGATTCACCTCAAACGCAACTTCGCTTCCTCCACCAGCAATGATTTCTTTGTCAGAGTGGGCAAAACGTCTTCTTAAGATACTCGAGACGACCACATCTGCAACGATAACCCACAAGCAGCACTGTGAGTGAAAGTTAACATAACGCTAATGAGGAGTACAATTCGTTAAGGTGCACAGAATTTATCGTAGGGAATGTGAAGCATCAATCAAAACACTTTCCCAGTGCGCTACTCACGAGCCCCGTGCTTTTACCACCAGTAACTGTTTACCAGATTATACAATGAAAGCGTTCAACCTGAACATTCGAAGCTGGATTGTAGAGCGTGGAACGACACATGACAAAAGACCAACTCCGCAAGTCTACGAGTCCACAGGACACAAATAACGTTGCTCTGTCCCTTGGTACATATGGAGACAAGAAAACACAGCAAAACGTCACTTAAGCACGTAGTTACAGTCGATGTGCTCATGTCCAAAAACGAAAAAGCAAAAGGAAAGCAAGTGTAGTTACCTACAGCGGTGAACAGATACACATTGGCCTTCAAAGTCAATAGAAATGTGATCAAGAGGTTGCAGTGTTTGCACCAACGGATCGCCCGAAGGTTTGCAAAAACACGAATTGACCTCAGCATAAACGCTGAAAATTTGCAGACGCTTGTCTCCTGAATCCAAAAGGCAAATGTAAGAAAGGTAAACGTATTTAATTTACGCGATGATTGAGGCGTCGAACACCTGGATGGCATAATCGTTTATACACTTACTCCAAAGACAATGACTACTGGAATCGATGCACAAGTACTTCTGCTCAAGCAGTCGGGACCAACATTCAATTTGCCGGATCGATGCTTCGGGTCAAAGCTTATTGGCGGGTGGGGACAACTCAACCAGCCAACTTCGTATGTTACTGTTCTTGCATTTCGGTCTCCTGTTGTCCATCATGAATTCAACTGATCATTCGTCAGTTACAATTGTGAAGGATTGGCGAACACAAAAGTGTGTCCACTTGCACACTGCTTCTGTCACTGCAGCTGCTTCTGTCTGTACGGGAGCATAATGATGTTTACTGCATTGAAGCTTTGGCGACATGAATGTTGACGGCTTGATGCACCGACGCAAAGATACCCACGTCTGACTGATACATCGCTTTCAACGACAAAAGGCTGCGACTCATCAAGCGCACGTGGAGTGGTGCATTCCAGCTTTTGTGTTAGGTTCGAATAAACTTCGTGTGAAAATACATCCAAAGGAAGTTTAGCCGAGCGCAACTGGAGTGAAAAAAACAACACAGTACTTGCAAAATAAACAAAAGTGATTCCGTAACGCGACAAACAGTAGGCTAAATATCAACATTGCCAGTATCACTCACGTAGTATGAAAGTTCCGGTCGTTTAGTTGGTCCATCAGAAGGTTGTGGAACTTGCTTGCTTACAGCAAGCAGACAAAGCGAGTGGGCTGTTACCCTTGAGTGGAGTACCGCTATGCCAATTCCAACAAATCAAATTATGATGCAATCAACCGTTTTTAAACCATGTTTTTTGTGTTAAACATGCATAGCACTTTCATTTCAATTACAACTTTATATTTTAGAACACAACGGGTCGTTACGTGAAAACAGAGATGTTTAGAGGCTTTCACGAAGATTCGAAAATGCAAGCACTGAAATGGTTCGATGAAAAACCCAAATTTGGCGGCGAACCTCTCATTGCCCAGCAAAGGATAAACATCGAAACGCTGATTGACCAGCACTTGAGATATTTCGAAGGAAAAAATGATTGCGAAAAGGTAAACACTGACGCAACTCACAAAAATTAATTGAACGCTTGGTTTTATTATTACCAGGGCAACCAATTTTGTGAATAAAAAGCTTAAAATTTGACTTTATAATTTAGACATTTTGACTTTATTTTGACCTATCAATTTCCTCCGTTTGTAATTGAAACGCGGAATACAAAGCATATATTAGAAACCAAACCGATAGGTTAAAAATCTTTTTTCAGTTGAAATGAGACAAAAATCAAAAGTGCGAAAGACCCAACGAAATCAGAGGTAAAAACCCGTAGACGAAAATCAATCCAAACGCACAAGAGAAATATAGTGTCAAAATATCTCCTGAAGTCACTGAGAAGGTTACACATTGTTATACTTCAACATCAGGTGCTACCACGCCTAGCGTACGTTTAATCGTCCAATAGTGGCAAAACAGCATTATTCCATCATAGGTCGCAAAAATTCCAATGTTAAGTCAGAAGTTCAATTAAACGTGACAAAGTATGTCAACATTTGCTCTTGTAGCTTTGATAAAATATGGAGCAGGAGAAAAACTGCTGCCAGAAAATTTGACCTAATGATAAATTTTGACTTTTTTCGACCTAATAACTTTGAAATTGCTCATGGTATTAGCGTGAAATTTGTTTTTTGGACGTTTCATAAACTTTGAAAAAAACTGAAACATTTGACTTTATTGATTTTTGTTTGCCACATTTGTTATACTAACTTGATACTTTGTGGTTCATGTAGGCTACTCTGGTTTCAGACCTGTTTCAATTAATGTTTATATTTTTTTGAAGTTTTGACTCGCTTGCAAGATGATAACTTACGTCTGTGTTGCACATTAGCATCTGAGCTTTTAAATTATTTAGTCCAAAATAATGGAAAGTGTCTTTCCAACACAATGTGAATCACTCCATTATTAAAGGGCATGTTTTTTAAACTATTACGGGGTCTCCTTTGAAAAGAAACCATTTGATATGTTTGATATCCCCACAGGGATGTGCCCCAGTTATTTTTGAAGAGTCAGAGTCATCTAAAATTTTTTGAGTCAAGTCATGACTTGGTCGAGCCATGGCTGAGTAACAAGCTCCGTGGAGTTACCTTGAGTCATTGGTTTGCAAGCTCGCGATGCACTATCGGGTCAAATGAAATCTCACGTTTCCCTTGTATTTTGCTTTTTTAATACAGATCATGACCAATACTGTAAGCTAAAAATAACGCCTAAGGAGTTGCAAAATGTATAAGTGAACAATACGTTTTTCATCAAAAATAACCGAAATGGCACCCAATGTTTTTTCAGCAGATTTGTTTCCAAGTGGTTTAGATCTACGTTTTTGCTGAAATCAGTTTTCTAGCTTTCATATTACTTATTTCTTTCACTCTCCAGTCATTTCTACAAGTCTAGCCTAACCTTTCTGCAACAATGTATTAGTCTTACCCATACTCGAACAAAAGACAAGAGAGGAACATGGAATTGGATTTTAATCTTGCTGCTATTTCGGATTTATATGAATTCGGATTTTATAATTTCTGCTTTACCGGATTGAAAAGTGGTTTGGGGTTTGATAATATAGTTTGAACTTCTTCGCAACCTTGCGTTTAGTTTCGGGGGTAGATTGCTACGTTGAAAAGTTTGGTTCAGTGAAGTTTCTCAAATGCGTCTGTACTGTATTGTAAATTGCGTTTGTTTAAATGTTGAGCCTTGACTATGAGTATCACCATAGTGCTACAAGTCTACTGTCTCATGTATCATGTCATCAATGATATAGAATTAGTGTGACTTTCATTGATCCAGGCTTTTTCTTGACTCATAATTGTTATACAAACAGTAATACCTCTTCTTAATAATATTTAGCGCAATTCCTTATTATTTATATGTGTAGCCTAGTACTAATGAGTAATTTGTGTTGCATGCCTGTTAATCTTCTGGTTTGACATCTAACACGCTATTACTGAGCTTAACAGATCTTCTCATTGCATTGTTGTTAATAGCGATTACTTTGCAGTCCTCACAGAGTCAAATGTCATGATGTTGTGGGCCAA
>JGI24158J21664_10013535_pt1 | contig 10755 bp, 7 predicted proteins | sample Ectturendosymbi3_FD_21664 | JGI IMG/M metagenome (IMG submission 21664)
CACCTATCACGTCCTGCAACAGAAAAGACATTTGTTAAAAAATGGGTTTTTTATCGAACAAAATATGGGTACGCATCTTTTTGGGTCACCCTGTATATTATTACATAGTAAGGTACCACAGTACTTGGTTGCATTCTTATAACTGGCAGTCAGATTTACTAAGTGCTGTGCATGTGGACATTTTCTAAAATATGTTGTTTCAGCCTTTGCATAAGAGTTGATTGATTCTGACAACTGGAATGGATAAATAAAGCTTAGGTCAAGCACGCAATTTTTTATGAGTTTTGGTGTGTTGTAATAAAGATCCAATGTTGCAGTGGTAGACACAACTTAACCATGTCTAGTTGTTAAGATAGAAACAGTTTTTTGCTGAAGAGCCTCACTGGAAGATCATGCATTCTGTAACAATACTGACTGTGGTTTTACGTGTTTGTTGATTCATTGCCATTGCGGCAAATAGCTTATCTGTTCAATCTGTAACTGCAGCTTTGTTCAAAACCCCAGCTGTAAAAAGTTTACAACCTTTTGTAAAGTAAGAGCGCATAGTGCCGCCATGAGTTCATTTTGTGTGCAATCCTTGTTTTGCAAGAGATTTGATTTAATGAAATGTTTGAAATCTCTGGCGTTTTGCCAGCTAAGGATGCCACCGCAGTTGCTTGCGTACTGAGATTATAATTATGGTTGTCCACTTTGAACTAAGCACATGACTTATCATTTGCTGCGATGGCTTTCATCTACTTGATGAAGGTCTCAGACTCTAGTATTATGTTTGGGCATGTCCAAGTGTGAACTCTTTTTGTTGATAGTGGAACGTGCCGATCGTTTGCATTATCTAGTGCGGGATCCACGGGCAACGATTTTCGAGTCTGCTTGTCAAATGACCTTTGCCAACTTCATCATAGCATTGTCAATTTGTGTGTTGGCGGCAGCCGTGCATGACGCAACAACCTTTCTCGTTTCCTGCGGTAGGAAGCGCCTGTGATGGTAGTCTCAAAGCGGTGTTGACATGTTGACTGTGCTGCTTGAATGCAGCACGGACGACTGTCGTTCGATGCATTTGCACAGCAGTGCGACACGACAGCGCTTGCCCGCAAGAGCACTTCGTAGAAGTTTCGCTAGTGTTTTTCCGATACATTTTGTGGCTGGTCAAATACAGGAGCCGGGGTTGAAACGGCGTGAAACCGCCGGAACTGACTTAAAGCCTCGATTCTACCGAATGCAGGCCGCGGCGACGAAAGCTTTCCTATATGTTTCTTAAAACGTTTATTTTGCTGCTCAGCGCAGCACAGGCATCACGCGCAACTACAATCCGCGCTTCTTGCTGCGCAGAGTGTCATGGAACCGCAGTGCGTGAATTTATCTTTTCACGGCGTGCGTGTCGTAAAATTAATTCGTTTGCTTCTTTCTTACCAGCAAAGCGAAACCAAGATCGAGCGCTACGCCATCACCGTCTTACACGGCTTCCGCACCAACTTACTCAACGACCGATTCCGGCCCCACTCGAAGGTAGATTAAGATTTGCTTTTGGTTGTTGTGGTGGCAGCGATTGTGGAACCGCGTACTTTGACTGACCCCGCATGGTGGGAAAGTACTAAGTTCTTCTTTTTTGATGAAAATGATAAACCTAATTTTTGTTTTTGCAAGAAAAAAAAGACGCAAAGCTGCTGATCGTCGGACTGGGGTTTAACGCAATCAGCTGTTTCTTTCACGTCTGCTCCAAAAACGAGAATTGTGAACGTTGTAATTTCTCCGCACAAATGTGATCATTGACGTAATGTCTCGCACAGTTCCGACCCTGCGGTTCAGTGTAGTAGCCGCCTTGATGATAGTTGACAAGCGAGATAAAAATCAGACGTCAGCGATGTGCTATTGAAACGGCGTTTGTTGTTTAGACTGCGATATAAAAGGCTGTTTCGGGAGCTGCTGCTCGATTAAGTGCTGTTCAAAATGTTTGGCTTTGCTCGGTTCGCTCAATTGCGGCACATTGCAAACGATTTTGTCGTCAGCAAGAAACTTGCACTGAAGTGTCCCATGCATTGCTGCAGTTCAACGAGATTTCAAGATCGTAAAACGTCTACGCTGCCCCAGGGCTGTTCGGTCCTTATTAGGGTTGCTGTGTCGGCGGTAAAACGTGGCGACTCTTGCCAAGGTTAAAGGTAGATTTGAGACCTTCTAATTGCTTTTGTACTCCACCTACACTTCGGTCAAGGAAAAGCGTTGCAATCGTAGCCAAACAATTTATTTATCATACCGCGAACCATTATTTTTCGACTGACGTACTGTTTTTGTTTTGTAGCAAATTACGGCGAGCCATAATTTTTCGACTGATGTACAGTTTTGAATCATTGAAAGTGTCCAACTAAACTTAAATGGTGATCTTGAACGTCCCTTTTGCATAAAAAGAAAACTTTCTTTCGCTTTCTTAGTGTGTTCGCTCGTTTGCGCGTTCAGGTCTAAGTTGTTTTTTTTCTCACAGCTCTGTTGACACATCTTACAAGCCTGGAGAACACAGGTTTACCAAGTACGAACACGAAGCGGACTGGCAAAAGCAGGGACCCGTTCAGCAGTCCCCGGCTATGAGCAAAGTTTTGACCAAGTCTGTCAAACGTGAGTCAGGGGCTGCATTGCTAGTGGCGGCAACAATAGAGAATCGTTTCTGTTTGTTTATAATATCAACGGCAAAAGACATTACACCATGGGAAGGGTAAGCACGTACAAGACCACTGTGCTTCATCAGCACACGGAGGTTTATTTTCTGTTTGGGGGGTGATGGAACTTGGCGAGTAAAGTGAAAGTGTGTAATGAAGTCATCAGCAACGGTCGCCAACAGTTGCCGTATTCGTTGTCCGTGATACCTTCGTACTTTCATTACCATGTGTAAAATACTGTCTCAGCAGATTATCGTCGTTTCGAAAAAAGTTTGACTTTGTGACGTGAACTACATCGGGTATGCGCAGGAGCGCCTTGTCTGTCTTAAATGCTGTTTGCGCAGAAAATCACGACGCTGTTTTTCACAAAATCACGACGCTGTTTTTCACNAAATCACGACGCTGTTTTTCACAAAATCACGACGCTGTTTTTCACAAAATCACGACGTTGTTTTTTTCTTTTCGCAGCACCGGGCAGCGCTGGCGATGCGAAAAAACTTACGATAACGCCGGACATCAAAGAGATGCTGGAAGAAGAAGAGGCGTCGAGAGCAGCTCCTGCGAACAGCATGCGGGCGAGCGAAATAAAAACCTGGCCCACTCACGACAACAGGTAAACTNGCCTGAAATNCAACTGTCCCGTAATGTGCGGTTGGTTGCCTCAACCTTGAGAAGCTCTAGTCACGCGGGTTGCTGATCTTTCTCCATCGCTGCGATTTGCTGCGCGTTCTGAATAATTTCGCTGTTTGCATCCTGAGGTGAAGTTTTCCAACGGAGGACCCCGGTCTTGTCTGTGACGTCACGGCTACACCCTTCAATGCAGCGGCGCACGCGTTCGGGCGATTTGATGTTGGCTTCCGACGAATTTAGGGCAAAGTCGGCTGCGAAAGATCGGGCGTGCCAACGATCGTGCACGCCCGATCTCTCGGGCGTGAACTCGTGCAGCGACATTACGGCGTGAAAGTTGCATCGTGGAGAAAATTCACGGCGTTTTACGTAGGTTGGGTAAGGCAAATTATAATAGACGATGGGGTAAACGAGACCGCCCTGAAGTTCACAAAAGGTAACCTATGCTGGCTGTCACTAGTGGGTCACAAGGTAAGATTTAAGTATGTACTTTCCACGATGGGTGTAAGCAAGGAATCGATCAGCAAACTTTTAATAGGAAATCGATTTCACGTAAAATTACGCATCCTCAGTCCTTATGTAACATTCTGTCGAATAAAACTGGATTAAGGCAGTTTGGCTTTTGAGGTGACTGTAAAATACTAAGAGATGTAGAGTGTGCACACACAAATGAGGGTGGGGAGTGGACATGCTCTTATCACACCCCTGAAAAGGCGAGGCAATGCTCGAACGTATTTCATTGTATATCCAAACGTCATATCAAACAGCGTCCTTCACCAAGCGACAAATTTTCGACGCGAAAGTGTGTGAGTCACCTCTGGTCTTGTACAAGCGAAGTTTTTTTTCCTAAACTCTGGAATGAGTCATCAGCTTGTTCCGCCCTGTAGTAAAGTCCCATCACCTCTCACAGCCGTGTTTCTGGACCACTTGTTATTTTGTGTGTTAAGTCATTGTTTACCTTACCGCCCGGGTATGCTTTTGAACGCGCAGAGACACACTCAGCGTACTTTTCATTCCAAACATGGACCGCCCTTTGTTTTATCACAATGGGTTTGCGCTCTCTGTCGACACTTCAAGCATCGTAGTGCCGCCGACAGCGTCATAGTTAAAGCGCGATTCACACGTGGTGTGGCTTTCGCACTTGTGTAATTGGGGAGGAGGTGGGTGGGCGAGTGAAAAAGCGAATCCAAAAGAACTTCAGATTGGCGAAGAGAGCCAATCGAAAGCAAATAGTTTCTAAGTTTCGCAATGCCATTTAAATAGAGACGCTGACTTACGTCGTTCGGAAATTCGAAGCTATGAGGCTCACGACGCCTCTGGTTTCTATGGCAAGGAGAGTAAGCACACTGGAGCGCATGTAAAAACCAACAGTCGAAAATAACGTGTCAAATCGACGTAACTGGCCGCTTGGTGCTGCTCGCAGCAAAAAATTGTCTCCCAATTGAAGATGCCGCCGTCGCCTTTGTGACTCAAGAAACGTCACAGTCCTGCATCGGACTGCTGGTGTCTTGAAAATAAACATATATATGCGGTGGTTGGTCGCCAGGGCCTCTCGTTGCTTGCGCCTGGCATCTTGTTGTTGGCTTTTATGGGGGTTTTCGATGGTCTGTTGATGCGGCCAAAAAGACCAGAATGGCACCATCTGGTAACTCAGGAAGTAAGAGACCCCTGGTTAGACGAACTTTGAAGGTATATTGATAATTTGTTCTCATTTTCTTTGCCCAGTCGTTCCAACGGAGTCAGTCCTCTTGCACATCCTCCCTCGTCTTCTGCTCCTGCTGTAGACAGAAGCAAAGCGGTGGGAAACATCAGCAAGTTCATACAAGGCGAAGCGAAATACGGCGAGCCAACTTTTGCCAAGGTGCGGCGGTTTCCAGACTGCAATGATCAGTTTGCGATTGGTCTGCTACATTAAACAGCCGAGAGTGCCTCTACCAATATCAAGGCAAGCCACCCTATCTCGTGAACTAACATTCCACGCAAAATTTCAACGTCATGGTTTTCTACTTTACGCGTTGGTTCCCGCTCACAAATAGCATCGTCCGCGCGAGGTCACGTGACCGACTGCCAATCAACTAGCAGCTAACAGCGTCACTGTCTTGTGTTTCGCTTCGTCGAAAACCTTTAAACCAGGTGTTCTTAACTAGGGGTCCAAGAAACCCGTATGGGTCCATGACTGTGTTTTAGGGGGTCTGTACACCAAAATCCTATCAAGAAAATCAGCCAGTTTTTTATCCGTCCATTTGGGCCATTATTTCGCTTAATCGCGCGACAGCTGTAATCTGGCAAGGTCAGATGGCTTGCTGCACCGCGACAGCCTCCCTCGTGACGTTGTCGTGACGCGTGTTTTCTTTGAACGCAGCCTTTGCAAGACATCGCGGCACCGTTCGGCGACCCGGCGGTGCTCGAGGTCCGACTCGGGCCGGGCCTGCCCGCCCCCTCCGTGCACTGGTACCACAACAACAAGCCGGCCAGGGAGTCGAAGGACAAGGATATACGATTCTTGAGCAACGGTTGGTTTGCGTGTGAAGTTGTTGCTTTCGACTCGACCCTCGTTTGCGGTTAAATATTGTCGGCTGAGTTGGCCAGTCTCCACCAAGACGATTAAATTGAGCGATTCCCCAATTTTTTTGGCAGGAAATCGATTTCACGTAACACCACGCATCATCAGTCCTGAAATCCTATTCTGATAAGGATGCTTCTATTTGAATAAATTTTATTCAATTCTATTTGAATAAGATTTCGAAGTAAGGATGCGCAGTGTTGCGTGAAATCGATTTTCAATTAGAATTTTTGCGAATGTATTCAACTTAACCGCCTTTGTGGAGACCAGTCACTTGAATACAGACTTGTACGAGTTTGAATCATCGCAAAGCGAAGAAAACAGAGCCCACCCGGTGGGTTCCTCGAAAGCTTAAAGTAAGCGTAGAGCTTTCGAATGTTGGTGGCTTGAGGCCAATCTACACTGAGGAGCTGCCAGGAGCAGCCGCGCGCAATTCTTTGTTTGTTTTATTGCGCCCAGGAGTTGCCGTGCCGTGCACGAGCGCAAAATTACCCGACGCAACAAAACAAACACAAAGTCTTGCGTCTGGCAACTCCTGGCACGTCCTCAGTGTAGAGTGGTCTTCAGAGTTCGAAATGGATTTTCTAGCTTCCTTGTTGCTTCCGGGCTGTCCGAAGCCATTGTGTTTGATAGCCTGCTCAACCACGTAGTTTCGTTATATCCTAAATCGCTCGGTTAGGGTTGCGTAAGGAAACTCGGCAGAAGAAGATACTTCACCTCGGCAAGTAGGTCCAAATTGGGTTATTAAACCTTGCAAAGCGAAAAGCTTGTTACGCAGATTGATCAAGTCAAAGGCGGATCCAGCCAGCAAGGTTAGGGGGGGTGGGGGCGATTTCAGTGATATTTGGTAGTCAAATCTCATTACGGGTTCACTACTGTAAGAGAGATTGAGTAAACTTCACAACACTGCTGTTACAAAGCAATTGACTGCAAAATGGCCTTATATCTCGGATGTACAAAATCATGGTGAACAAACCTACTTACGTAGGTTTTAGGGGACGATCGCCCCCTTGTGGATCCGCCCCCTGGATCAAGTGCACAAAATATGATTGTCTGGCGAATGAACAAGACTACCGTCTTTTTTAATTAAAATCACTTTTTGCTATCTTGTTGACTTTGTCCTTCTATTGTCTTTATTTTTTGCTTGCGCTCTCGTTTCATTGCGTGCGTATCCTCTGCGCAGCCATGCTTCAAGGGCAAGCAATCAAAATAGCCGAAAATTAGCCGAAAAGTTTTAGTCGTGAACTAGCTCTACCTACCTGACGCCTTACTTTCTTTTGCTCGCCGTTTTCATCACGCACCTGGCAATGTTTCTAGTATGCTTTTCGTTCGCGAGTTCATACCAGCGTCCAGCGAGTCAACTGTTATCTCTTCCAGGACCCGTTCATACTCTGGTACTCGGCGAGTTGACGAGCGAGTTACTCGGCACGTACACTTGCACCATCATGAACAAGTACGGATCCAAGTCAACCCGTTGCAGAGTCACAGTGAAAGTGGACGAGGATTCTTCAAACCACTCTAAGGTCTGCGGTTGTGACTCGACGCATGATAAATGATAGACAGTAATTTTGAGTAAGAGGGTTCTATTTGAATAAGAGCTGGCGATGCCCACGTGTTTGGGCGAAACTGTAAGATGTTAATGTCTGATTCTTAGCTGGGAAAGGATTCCTTCCGATAGACATTAATGATTAAACCAGTGGTTCTCAACCTTTTTACATATCTTACCCTTTTATCAAACAAGATCACCAGATTTACCCCCAATACACTCAATGGTGCTATTTTTTAAAAATGCGTAATTAACAAAGTCTTACAGTTTGGAATGATTTAGTAAAAGTTAAATTGGTTGCACTTAATGTTTCAGTAAATTTTACCCCCAGGGGTAAATTTACCCCCAGGTTAAGGACCACTGGATGGAACGATCAAAATATCTGATTTATAACTAAACAGGTTGAAAGAGGCAAACTTGATTGACATTAACAAGTGGTCTTCCGTAATTAACACTGCACTGTCCGAGGGGATAACAAACCCCTGGCTAGAGCAAGCACATGAAATCACTGAAGGATTTAGCGCTGTGGCGTATTTCTGAGAACTCGATAAAGCTGTATTCCTCACCAAGCACCACGTAGACCTTTGGTGTCACTCGACAAAGAAACGAACCCTTTCTTGTGCAGTACAACAACCGACCCCCTCAAACATACCAGTCCAACACGAGCGCAGCCGCCGAGAGCAAGCGCGTCATCCCCAGCACTTCGCTCGGCCTTTATTCGGCGCAGAACGCCCGCGAAACGTACCAGGGACAGATGAAGAAGTCGCCGAGCAAGTAAGTGCGGGTGTCTAGTTTTTTTTGGTCAAAGACCGATTTGTTGAAAATGACCGAAAAAAATTAAGTCAATTCGGTCGTAACATCTGAAAATACACGCTCGTGAAAACTGCTACGGCGAGTTTTAATAATATTTCGGGACATATGACTGAAATGTATCAGCAAAAAAGAAAGAAAAAAGCAGGCGACTGTTCAAGCGCTTTGCGACTGCTTCGACGTGCGAGCAAGCAGGCCTTTACCAGGGGCGGCGAAGCCCCCCCCAGAAAATTTTCTGACCCCCCCCTGGAAAAATGTGTTGGACATATTTTAAAAATGTTGGACATATAGTTCGAAAAATTTGGGTCCCTCTCGGAAAGCTCTTCGCCCCTCCTGGTGTCGCAAGCTGGTTACGGGCCTGAGTGCAAGTGATCAACTACTTGCAAATGTCCAGAGCGAGGAGCCACTCAACCCGTTCAGGACCAAGGCTGTTCGTTGATTGGATTTTAAAATTAGAAATTGCGTGAGTGCGTCGCTCGGTGATCGCGTTTCAAACTTGATTTTTTGCGAGCTGCTCGAGTAAGTGCTCTACAGTGCCAGGATTCACCGTAAGACTAGTTGAATGCACATCTAAGGTGTGTACATGGTGAAGTTCAATGAAACGCTCTCTCTTTGTTTAATTTTTAGCCTTATGACAACATGACCGGGAGCACCAGGCACCCAAGTCGTGCTGTTGTTTCGTGATCTGTTTGTTTCGTCTTATGCGTTTTTGAAACGCTTCTTAGCCGTGAAACTAATGATTTGTTTAACGATTCATGTTTTTTTTTGTACGCTGCCACCTTATATCTTGGTTGTTGCAACAAAGCTGATAATCAGATGTCTTCAAGCATTTTAAGTTAGGGGGGATACACAACCAAAATGGTGGCGGATGGACTAAAAAATGGACCCCTATATCACCAAAAAGAACCCTCGATTGATTCCTGGCCACGACATTAAACTGCAACCGGTGATGCGGCCATCATTATTCCCGGGCCCACTCTGGCCCTGAGTGGACAAACCCGACAAGGCTCCAGCTATAGATCAAATAATTGTCCTTCCAAGGGCGGGTTTAGCTCTTCAGCCATTGAAGGCTATTGATCTAAGGACGAGAAACTAGTAGGGAGGTGGGAAATGTTTATCCACTGTGGCAGTCCCATACAGCTGGACCCGGCCCGAACGTATTGGCCACGCCTCCCATCTGGACTCTCTGGGGGTGCCAAGGGTGGTATCCTCATGACTGACCAACCCCCGTGACTCCTGCCCAGACCAGCTTTGAAATTTATTGAAAAGATCATCGTCGTAAAAGGTCTTCACCAATCAACCGCATACATCTGCACAATTCTGAGAAATGCAAAAATAAGATAATGAAAAGAAGTGAAATACTTCTACAAAATGTAATAGTATCTTTCGAACAGCTGATAAAAAATCTAAAGAAAATACTGGAGTTAAAACAAAAATGAGCGTAGAATATATTTTCCTGCCAACGAATACGTCAAAAGCGCGGGTCGGCAACCTACGGCACGCGTGCCATACTTGGCACGCCAAACAATTTCTAATGGCACGCACAAGCTCCATGTTTTACATGTCGATTTTGTTATGATTCACACAGAAGATATATTGACCTTGACTTTTATAAAAATACGTATATTGTCGGCTCACTGAACGGTTTGAAGCCTTTGTGAGTCGGCGCACAGTTAGCTAAAGGTTGATGATCCCTGGTAATGAATGATCGTCTCAAAAACACACTCGTGTGGCGCGAAGGAAAAACGTAGTAAAAATTTCAAAGCGCTTTGATGAGTGACCCTGACAAACTGGTGACGCCACAGCGCCGCATTGTTGTGTAAACTCGTTACGTCACTGCGGGTCGGAGACTCGTCTGTGATGCCGCTGACTGGAGACTTCTGGTTTCGACAGACTGTATGAAACAGTCACTGCCTTGCTTTGAAGCGATAAGTTCGGAACGAAAAAAAAGACACAGTAAATCCGGTCAATCTTCGAAACTCGCTTTCTTCTTCATAAACCTGACGGCAGGAAATTAGGTGTAAGGGAAGAAGCGAAACTTTCGTCACCGAAAAAAATTAATCGNACATCTTCTGCCGATGTCGCTGCTACATTGATATTTGCCCCCTCTCCCCTAGAAATAACCCCTTTTGTGATTTTCATTTCTCACGGTCGTGCAAGCGGCAGGACAGTTCTTCATCGTAGAAAAAAGGGCCGAACAAGCGGGTGAAGCAATCCGCGAACAAAGTATCATTTTCCTAGATTCTAAAAACGTCAGGTCTTATTGCAGCTAAGTTACGAATATCGGTTCTGCCATTGCAGCGATATGTCGACCACAATATACTCTCGGATTATATTGTGTCGTCGGTTTTCTCGGTGACGTCACAATCGAAGCCTTCATTTCGCAGAGACAACGACGAAGAGTCGGAGGTGATGAAAGCTCTCCGCGAGGAGGCGCCACAGAAGCAGGCGCCGAAGACCCGCGCCATGAAGTACTTGGAGGAGAGCTTGCTCCCCGAGTCCGACGACCTTTGAACGTTGAGCCGCTGACGAGAGCCCCCCCCCCGCCTGACGCCAGATAT
>JGI24158J21664_10013537_pt1 | contig 10755 bp, 11 predicted proteins | sample Ectturendosymbi3_FD_21664 | JGI IMG/M metagenome (IMG submission 21664)
CGGATCCAACCACGCAACGGGCCGGATTTGGCCCGCGGGCCGTATGTTTGACACCCCTGCAGTTAAGCTCACGAGAAACCATTTGAGCTGATTTAACTAACATACAGAGCTTCAACAAGCAATCTCTGTTGCGGGAAATCTTGCAAAAACAACCAAATGGAGGATCCAATACTGACAATCTTGCTTTTTATCAGAGTTTTTCCAGTGTCTGGTGGTCTTGCGTTGTTGCGAGCTTGTTGTCAGTGAAAAATTGAACATCAATTAAGTACCGCCTTTTTTCATTCTTTTGTTTTGTAACCACTTTCATGAATACGGCTTGCATCTCTCTCACGCCCAGATGCACAGTATTGTCGTGTTGTTATTGTACTGATAAGAGTCTAGAGCAGACATTTACATTTCCGGTCGTTTCAACGTAAAGTGTGAAGTTTGCCTTTGCGCAGTTTCGCAAATTTTTGGTTAACCTTGAATCGTCATAGGAAAGAGTTGCGCGGGGCTCCCAAACGTGCGGGGCCCTAGGCCATGGCCTATTTGGCCTATGCTTAAATCCGTCCCTGCAGACTTTACACTCTTAGCGAAAGAAGAACGAGTTACATCTCGTAAAACGTCGGAAACGATTTTACCAGCGCTTTGTGGTTTATTTGCAGATATGTCGAAGCGTAACGAAACAACACATAGTTACAATCTAAAGGTGTACGAAAATGTAACTATACAGTTTTCATTGCCTTCTGCAATTGGTGAGTTTTTTCTGTTCCATTTTTGGTTGAGCAAGTATGACAACATTTTTTAGGAAAATTCAAAAGTTTGCTTTATTTAGAAAAAATGTTGCTTTGTATTATAAGCTTTGTTTCATGCAGACACATTTTGTCAATCAATTTACAAAATAGTTGTTTCGAATAAAAGCGATGGGTTGATTCGAAACTGGACAATCTAAGTCACAACTAAAAAATCTTTCAAATCCTAACGTGTCACAAATAACTTCCTGTGGTGACATAACTCTGCGCAAGTGCTGTTTGAAACTGGTCCAGCAAAACTTTGATACGCATGTTGTGGTTTGAGGAAGTTAGTTTGTTTGTCACGATACAGCATAGCAACGTGGAAGTAAATACTGCTAGAAAGCACTAACCACCAGGGCTCCGAAAAAAGCCTGAAGTTGTTCAGTCGAGGCCCCCTAAACTTTATTAAATAAAACACAGTGCCACAATGCATAAGCATAATATGAGCGTCGGAATGCAAAAATACAATATGCAAAGCAGCAACTTGCTTAAAAACGGAGTAAACGAAGGAATTACACTTCTGCAGAAGAACAGATGCAAACCACGGAAAAGCAACTAAGTATGGTGAAAAAACAAATCTATTCATAATGTGACAAGATACAATCCCTACATTGTTTGTAGAAGATCACATGGGGTAAGGTTTTCAGGATCTGTTCTATTTCTGTCCAGAGCNCAGCTCCTGCAAAGAAATAGTNTTTNTTTCCGAAATTTGTAGAAACCTTTTTTAAAATTAATTTTGGTTGTCAGCAAACCTGGTTTTGTAANAATTAACACAAGAAATACTTTGATAAAATAGCATAGATTTTGGGCAACGCACCGCACCGTGATGTACGTTGTGCATAATTTTTGCCATTTCAAGTCGATAGCTAGCATTTAACTTCAAAACATTAAGATTTTTATATCAAGGAGTATCATGGCAACTTTAAGTACTGAAAACGTTATTCTTAATATATTTTTGTGCAAAACGTGTAATGGTTGCAGGAGGCATTTGTCAGCTGTTCTACATGATATAATATAATATTGTAAATGACAATAAACAAAGTTGTAATAAAAGATTTTGAGAAAGGCGATAGGAACGAATTTTCGAATTGTAAATAATAATTGAGATGCACGCGATAATTTAGTTCTCACCAATCGTACCTGAGAAGACAAGTCTAATTTATTGTCAATAAGGACGCCTAGGTATTTGACACATGTGTTTTGACAGAATGGCACATTGTTTAAACGTATTTGAAACGACAATGGGATTGTCTCGTTATCTGTGTTTTTCTCGTTATCTTGCTGGTTGACGTGGAAAATGATTTAGAATAATTGTTTTATAACTGATCTAAACGCCTCCATTGGTCTACTTAATCAATTCATAGTTTACTGAAAATTTCAGGTCATCTAATTTTTCTCAGATAAACAAAGGTATACACATCATCAGCATAAAATACAGTGGTAAAATTTGAATATTTCAGCAAGTCATTTGTGAACATACTAAAGAGAAGTGGACCTGAAACGGATGCCTGTGAAACCCCGCAAGAAATATTTTTTAAACAAGATTTGCTGTTTCTGTTAGTAATATACTGCTTTCGATTTAGAAGGAAATTGGAAAACAGTTGCAAAGGGACCCCTCTTATGCCAAAGTAAAACTGTAGTTTGTGAAGTATATTTTCCTGGTTAACAGTATCAAATGCTTTTGACAAACCTAAAAATACTAAANAGGNGCAAAGTTCGTTTTAACTATTCATTTAAAGGTTAGAATNAANATTTTGCACTGCAAAGGCAGTTGCCTACTTTCGCCTAAAACCNTATTGTTGATTAGACAACAATTTTAACTCTGGNAAATATGCNTACACGCTGGTGTGTAATATTTTNGCTAATAATTTATTAAACTNCANTAGNGATGAAAATTGGCCTATAGTTACTGCAGTTTNTTTGATCACTTGATTNATAAATAGGTGTAATTTNAGNAATTTTGAAGCAGTTTGGATAGCTACCTGCATTTAAACATTTGTTCAAAATATGTGTGTGTAAGAATAGAAGCTAACACTGCTTTGGATATTTCGATAATTTTATTATCAATATATTACAGATCTTTGCTTTCTGTATAATTTTCTATTAAAGACAGAACTTCATGCTCAGAAGTTTCATATAAATAAAAAGCAGAATTGCAAGAATGTTGAAATCTTTAATCCACAATCCACTGAACTGATGTTTTTGGCCAATTTAGGTCCATTTCACTAAGAATAGAGTTAATTTTATTATCAAGATCTACTGGCTCCATACGTATCTCTCCACTGTTACTCACAAGCTTCTTGGGGGCATTGTTTTGTTGTACATTTAAGACTAATCATTTTTTAAGCATTTTGCAACAATCCTTTAGAACAGGGGTGGGCAAATAGCGGCCCTCGGGCCAAATGTGGCCCGCCACAGCGTTTTCAGTGGCCCGCAGAAGTATTCAGGAAATTCTTCAATCTGAATTTTCCTCCAACCTCTCACAGTAAACATTAGTGCTGAAACTCTGAACTGAGACATACTTCTACTCCCATAAGAAGGTACGGCCCACTGCTAAATGCGGCCTGCTAAAAGTGGACCCCGAACAAAAATAATTGCCCATCCCTGCTTTAGAATCATTTGTATTTGCAATAAGAATTTTCTCAAAGTAATCTCGTTTGTCATTTTTAATCAACCTGCTGACTTGGATCCTATATTATTATAAATAACAAAATTCTGTGAATGTTTTTCATTCAATATTTGTGAGTACGTTTTTTCATATGTTGATGAGATTACGTATTTGTAGTGTCAACCACTTAACAAATTTTTGTATTTGCGCGATGCAATACACAGTGGAGCATGCACACCAAGAACTGCATGGAAGCATTGGCGTTTGTAGGGAGTTTTTCCCGGGGTGGGGCAAAAAACTCCCTACAAAAAACTCCCCTCCGGGGGTGGGACAACACCGACATTTTGCTTATTCGTTTCAGCTTGCCGACAATGCACTGGAAACCGACCTTCACAAAACAGCTAACCTTTCTACACCACACAGGAATGTCCCGTTTTACGGCAGCAGTCACAAAAAAAGCGCTTCGTTGACAGCAATGCTTCCTTTTCATTCATGTTTTTTTTTACACAAAATATCACTACGTGGCTTACTGCTATCAGCAGTCACTGTTTCGCTGCATTATGTTTGTTACTTTTTTAACCTTCAAAAGCTTGCTTTTGTTTCGTTTTTTTAGAATCATGAACATAGATAAGTGACCGAGATATAACATATTACTGTTTCAAATATAATGTCAGGAATGTGATCATTGTTAAAATGGTCTATGAGTGTAGCTAAGTGATTGGTTATCTCTGTTAGTTTATCTAGAAGTGTCGCACATCAGTAGCGTAGCCAGCCCAAAAATTTTTGGGGGGCCGATATGTTTGATTTTAGGCAAATAACACTATTTTGTGTGGGATACCGCCTCTCAAAACACAAAATAACTATATGTTCTAAAAACTTAGGGGGGTCCATGGCCCCGTAGGCCCCCCTGGCTACGCCCATGTCGCACATGATAGACTTGCTAGCATTTTCACATCATCTGAGACATTTTTCACTAGGTTACTTTACAAGATTGATATGAAAGAGTCCACATATATATAATATACTACACTGTGTTTGTGTTATTGAGATTAGTTATGACTGAAAAAAGTTTTTCTGAGAAAGCTTTAAAACTATTGGAGTAGGATGTTTACTGTATAAACCACACCAACATCATATCTTTTGTGGTTTAGCTTTACCTCTACCCATAAGTATTCACTGTCCTCGTTTTGAATATTTTCACTAGTTAAAACGAGAAACTCAATGCGCTGTTTGACATACAATCGCACACATCATAAATTCTTCTCAGTATCAGCATGAACAAACTGATAATCATGCAAACTAGTGTTATATACAAAGTTGGTGTTACTATTAACTTTGTTCTGAGTTGCAGCAATAATGTCAAGAAGGTTTGTACTGGGTAACAATATCCTCCAATTAAAAAAAGTTTTGCTGAAACTTCTAATCTGCACATAAGTGATGGTTTATACAAGGAAGATATTACATTTTATAGGTTCTTTTCCTGTAGGCCTACATGCTGAAAACGAGTGCAAAAAGATGGCATGTTACCCTCAAGCCTAAACAGTATTTCAAAGTAAGGCAGATCACAAAATTTCAAATGAAATCAGTATTTACTTATGATACACACAACATATTCAAAGAGGCGTGCCTTTTTTTGGCGGGAGGCCGAAGCCTGAGTTATGTTCTTACCGGAAGTGGCGTACCCAGGGTTTCCCGCGCCTGGGGGCAAACTAAGTTTTGGCGACCCCACCCAGCCCGTTCATGGCTGCATAGATGAAAAGAATGAGTTGGGGCGTCGAAAGCTGACTCGGGACCTGCAATCGCCTGCATCCGCTGACATTTGACATTTCGTAATTAGTGCGTAACATTCCGACCTCACTTTGGCGCCCCCAAAGTGCTGCGTCCGGGAGCAGATGTCCACCCTTGCCCCTATCGTTACGCCACTACTTACCGGGGCGGTTGAGGTTAACGCTCTTGCGCAAGGAGCTCTACGGCAATTCACTCTATGGCTGTTGACCAATCACCCAACCTTCCAATTGAGAGGCGGACACTTTACCACTGAGCTATTGCCGCCCCTGGTAATACTTGATTTTATGAGAGTCTCACCGATGCTGTGGTTCTTCTTACTCCTTGCAATTAACATAACGACCTCAATAAAATTTAAAGACAGTTGGTGAAACGCTCCACTGCAGTCCAACTTAGCTTTCTTCAAGGATTGACTTTGTGCTACAAAGAATGCTTTAGGATTGTTGGCTAAAGCAGGGTGTGTTGTTTTCAAACGCCGTTTCAAGCGTGAGTGACGCATTTCATCACTACTAAGTCTTGTAACATATCACACATTTTGAGCGGCTGTGATATCACTGATGAGGAGCAATAGGCCAACATCCCGCGTGGAAGAGTTAATTGAACACATTTAAGGGGTAAATTTGGAGAAACCTTAAAAATATGCGATATTCATTTTATCTGAAGAACTAGAGGCACTTAGAAACCAAGTGCATTTTCGGATTTAGCGGCCCGGAATTGCCCTAAACCGGTCCAATATTCAGAGTCTTTTGAAAAAAAGCTTGTTGGGCTTTGTTATGAACTGATACACTTTCACAGGTCTGAGTTCTAATTTGCAGTGGCGTGATGAGAATTGAAAGCAATGATAATGTTTGTATACTCATAATATTGTAAAAAATGTTTGTATGCAAACCCGAAATCGGCCCGCTAAATGCCAAAAAACTTAAGTCCGACTTTCATCTCTGCCGTGGCGAAACCCAATAAAATGTAACGGCGTAAAACTGGCACTAACGTAGTGTTTGGGCGGAACACTTTGCCGTTGAAAACTTTCCATTATGTAGAGCGCGTAAGGGTACGCGTCCCCTGAAAACTCATTGACATCCCCCTGTGGAGGCGTGCTCTCGGTTAAGAACCACTGGGTTTTTGTGTACACACATACTTATATTTATGTTTATTTTAATAAGGCCTGAGTTGGCTTGAAGATTTTTTTGTTCTGCGTAGTTAAACGTTCATTTATATATAGCTTTGGCTTTCAAGTAGATGCTCTGTTTTAAGTTTCTGTCTTTTACCATAAACATTATCTCTAATGATCTGATTCACAAATGATTGGATTGGGGTTTGCTTTACTTGGAGTTGACAGCCTGTGCAAAATGTTAATATTACANCTAGAAATATTAACTTGAAGTTGTTTTGCAATTTCAACAATATTGTCATCTATGTTTTCACTGTTTTTTTTAGNGGAATTCCCTGAAATTCCAAACAATATNTTCTGCNGTATGGTTNCAGGTTATTCACTTTAACGTCAGTACCTTCGTTTCTCTTCTATAATGCTGTAATGATCCCTTGCAGATTGGAATTGTGGTTTTGTAAATCTCTATTTGTCTTTTTTTACAGCTTGAAGTTCATTCTTCAAGTCTTCAAATTTAAATCTTAAATATTCTTGATTTTTCCTTATTTCATGTATCTCGTTCATAATTACAAATAAAGTAGAATCAGACTTGTTGAAAGCTTACGACAATATCCATCATTTTTCTATATAGCTTTACTGCCAGGGTAGCAACAGTGAATTTTTTTTGCTGTTTCAAACATAGTAATCATTCAACATACATTTATTATAAAATCAAAAATTCTAAGGAGGTCATTTTAAAATCTTGTGTGCGTGCACCTACGCCGTGACCAGCAACCACGCTTTAAATTTACAACAAAACGGCCGTATTTTCCGCCCACTGTATGCATCACTGTCCATTACTTTCAAGAGTCTTGCAGCATCTCTCTTTGGAAACTTGTTATTTTGCAGTAAATTCGTTATTATTGAATTTTATTGCTGAAAGTCCTTTTGAATTTTATCATTGAAAAACTTGCTATTACTCAACCGATGAACATTGTGTTGAGTAATTTCTTAATTTGACAGCTTCAATTTCTTTGTACATAGGTGAAATGCTTAAAATGCAGTAAAAGTAATTTTTTAGGATTTTGATTCTGCCTGCCTGCCAAAGGGTAATACTTATCATTGGAGACGATGCATTTCAATGCTCCCTTCTACCTAAGTTTCTGATTTTTTTATCCTCTTTAATGTTTGATGTAGTTGAGTTTTTCACAATCGCAAATGATCATTTGGTGTTCTGTTTAAAAGTTATTACCAGTCAATTGAAGATTAGCAGTGCATAAGCTAGAAAGTTCATTGCTCTGAATAAACCATACAACAAAAACAGAAAACATTTTCAAAGCTGTCTACCTCAAAAACATGAAATTTTGGCAAATTAATGATGGTTCAGGGCAATTGCTGATTTTCTCCAAAAATCTCAGCAGCTCTGAAACCTAAACTTCCTTATTCAGCATTCAGTCAAGCATATCAGTTTGCTTTTTAATTTCTTTTGACGATGTAGTTTACGAGATCTTTGAAAAAGGCTGCAATTATTTGTAATTATAAAATTTCATTTATCTGAAAAAAATCCAAGTATGCAGTATCATTTTTTAACAGTAGAGGCAAAATAAAATTTCCAGGTATACTTCATCAACTTCATTTTGATTCTTCTCGATTAAAATGGGTTCGATGGCAAAACAGCAAGCGTTTGATTTACGGAAACCTCGTGTGTCTGTCATTTGACAATTTTCATGTAAGTTTAATATGTCTTTATCTCCATTGTCAGGTTAGTTGCATTTATTAAACTTGAAGACTATTGGTTTGGTAGTTTCGTTGATTTAAAACAAAAAAATCGTTTTTAAGTTCCACGTGTGCCACTTGTTTTGCAAAAATTTGCAACGCCATAACTCGCCAGCCGATTAATCTAGAGAGCTGTTCAAACCATCTACAGATTCAACAAGTCTTCTAGTTGAAATTGAAACAAAATTTTTTTGTTTTGGGTTTGGGGGTCTCTAGGGAAAACGTCCCAAGTGTCGTTTTTTTTGGCTAATTTTCCCAGCCGTGGGCGCCAATCCAACGAGCCAATTTTTTGGGTCAAGATTTTTTTGGAAACAAGACTATCATCTGAGTCTTTAGAGCCTTTGATTGGTGTTCTAGAATATCTGGAGACAAAGTTAGGGCTCACAAACCAAAATTGGTAAATTTTTCTACCCTCACAAACGCTGTCCCTGGGTACATTACACCCACATTATGTATGGCTATAACTCGCCAGCAGCTTGAGCTAGAGAACTGTTCAAGCCCTCTTAAGACTCGTGAAGTCTTGCAGTTTATACTGAAAAAAATGTAGACCTGGAATGTCGTTTGTTTTGTTGATGTTTACATAATGATAAGATGTTTATGCATATTTGTCTACAATTGGGTGACGTCATCATCCCGTCAAAGCTTTTTTTAGACTGTAGGCTCTTAACACGGTCAAAGTTTTTTTAGACTGTAGGCTATTAACACGAGATTTAAAGAATTTGATCCGCTTTCTAACGTTCCTGGTTTCAAAGTTAGGGCTAAAAACGCAAATTAATTAGGGATACTCCCCAAAATTACTCAGCAAATTCCTGAAATATTTTGAATTTTTTGGCATAATTTTGGAACCAGAAATGCTTGAAAGTCAATCAAAGGTTCTAAGTATGCGGATCACAGCCTACTTTCCAAAAAATAATTGAGCCGTAAAATGGCTCACTGGGTTGGCGCGCAGGGCCAGGTACAGTTGGCCCAAAACGCGAAAATATTGCCCCATTTTGACGTTATCCCCAGAAAACTCCAGACCCAAAACAAAAAAAAATGTTTTTTAAATCTGAACTAGAAGACTTGCTGAATCTGCAGAGGATTTGAACAGCTCTCTAGCTCAATCGGCTGGGGAGTTCTAGCGTTGCAAAGTTTTGCAAAAAAGTCGTGCACTCCGGATTTAAAGGGTCCGGATTTAAAGGGTTACAGTTAAGCAGTGGCATAATTAGAGGTTTTAGGGGAAATTTGGAGGGGAAATTTAGCTGAATGCCGCCCACTATAGCTGACACTCAGAAAAGGTTGAGAAATGATAGTGAATGCGGATGTGGATGTCTATGCTAACCAAAACCCGAAAATACCCCGTAAAACAAAAAACAACAACAACTTACTGAAAAGTAGAAAAATGCTATATATCAAAATATAAGCTAAATGGACCCTGATTTAATATTTCCTTTTGCTAGGTGGTAGGGGCTCGTCCCCGTACGTCCCAGGTCTCCGTAAGTCTTGACACTCTATGTTTTGTAGATTGTTGCAGATATTTCAAAAGATAACCTTTTTAGTTTGCACTGCAAGTATAGCAACATGAGTAGGTGTATTGTTGTATTTAAATGGCAACACAAGAATGGAATTCTGGCCCAGATAAAGTTATTGGAATCGGTAAGGAACATTGTTGCACCCTACAATTAATCTATAGTAACTTACGAAACGTGAAAGATGAGTTAAACTTTTTGGAAAAATTCTGTAAATCTTGTGCTTGTAAATATTGTAGACTCTCAAAATGTTGGCAGTGGTGTAGTTGCTAGTTTCAAAAAGTAATGAAAACAAACTAGTTATTCAAAGCAGTTTGAAAACCCAAGAAAGAGATCAGGAGAAAATTGCCACTAAGATATATTTACTTAGTAGCTTGTGAATAAGTTCATGAATCAAACCACGGACAATGTATCTGAAAAGGCGGTTAATCTGTTGATGTCATTGGTAGTTCTCAGAAGGTAAGTACCTCGTTAAAGCAGCATTATTTCTCCGACTTGGNTACCTTCTTTTGCAGAAACATGTCTTGTTTGCCACAGTCGCTGAAAGAGACCCACATAAACTGAAAAACGGTTATGTACAAGTTCAATTTGTTGACAGCAACCAAAAAGAAATAGATCTGACACGTCTTGATTCAGATGACTCCACTGACAATGACGAAGACTTGGAAGGTATTGGTAGCAATGATAATGACACACTGTCTTTATACGTCTGGATATTCTATTTTCTACATGCAGAATTTTGAAATCAATTCGACACCGACCAGTGAGAAGTGAGAACGTGTTATTACTGAGAAGAGCAATTAAGAAAATGTGCATACTTTTCGAAAGTCATTCACAACATATAAAATCAACACAACCAGCCCTAACCTTTAAATGATTTCGATCATACTTTTACCTATTTTCGGTTTTCCCGATTTTGACTTCGTCAAACGATCCATTTGTTTTGTAAGTATCAAGCATAACCTTTCAAAATGACTTATCCTCACTAGCATGCGTATACCGTATTTACTCTAGTGCTAGCCGCCCTTGACTGTAAGCCGCCCTTGATTCTAAGCCGCATTTGAGCATAGGTTACACAGAAAGTCGCAGCCAGGGGGGCTGGGGGCTGAAGGGGCTCAAGCCCCACCTCTTAGCATTCAGAATATTTATGTTTATTTTCTTAGTTTTTCACCAACATTGTAAGTCGAGATCGGGTGCATTGCAGAATGTTCATTGGCAGTA
>JGI24158J21664_10013542_pt1 | contig 10753 bp, 7 predicted proteins | sample Ectturendosymbi3_FD_21664 | JGI IMG/M metagenome (IMG submission 21664)
TATCGTGAACAAAACCGAGGCCGATCAAAGCAATGCGCCGCAATGAACGTTTTCTTTCATTAGCGCTTAAGTGAATTTTGCTTGAAAAGCATGACCGAAATACGCACGCATAAACCTTTCTGATATCTAGACTTGTTAACCTCTTGGTGCATGGCACATGTTTAAATTAATAACATTTTGTATCTCAAACAGGGTATACAAATATAGACCAAGACGCCTATGTGGACGCAACATGTTCCACAACCAACCAACTGCACTGCTTGGTTTGGACACGCTAAGCAGTGATTGCTAACTAAACTCTTCTAACTACATTATTAACTCCATCTTGCTGTCTGAACAGCAGGTTGCGCAGATGGTTAACTTTGGTCGTAAGCACCAAAGGTATCTTGTTTCTATGCAGTACAAAATACGAGAAGACTGCCTGAGCTAGACATAATACATTTTTTCACAACAATCACAACACAAATACATTGAGCAGGTGTAAGTCTAACTTCAGAACATATACAACTAGGCATATAGGCTAACTTCACTTTCAAACTTTGTTTTGATCCCCCGGGACGACGGGACTATGTTTTGGGCTCCCATGTGTCGCTAGACAGAAAACGTGCGGATATTTGTCTGATGCGGATAATCGCATATTCCGGTTAAAAACATAACAACAAATCTTGGCAAATTGGTTGTGCAATTAACTGGATTCGTTTCTACTAACACCCGAGATCACGGGAAAACACTCCGAGAAATTTTCGAAAAACGCTAAAAAAACTATTAAAAATCAAAAGAATAAATACCGAAATACAAGCTAACATGGGCTTCATTTTTTACATTTAGCCCACCAGGGGGGGGCGACGCGCACCCCTTCCCCCCCGTCAGTTACGCCACTGCCTGTTTCAATGTTATCGTTCAAAATGTTTTGCGATTCAGAGTTTATCTGACGATAGCTAGTTCTCAGTGTGCGAACTGGGTCGCACCTCGCCAACAATCTCGTGTTGGACAACGTTTTTAGTACAACGAAACTTTGACGCAAGGAATTCGTGAGAAGCTTCGACCTGTGCGTAGAGACCGCAAAGAAATTGTAGAGGTTTTGTACAAATCCAAAAAACGAAATGGCATTGACGCAGCAATTTGCAGCACAAATACCAATGAGAATTGATAAATGAGCAGAACAAGAACAAAATGTGCAAAGGATGAAGATTTTTAATTCTGGCATGAACTCTTGAGTATTTACCCACCATGTTGTTGGCTTTGTAACTTTGGCCGCGACAGTTGTGAACTGAAATCTTCAACTCTTTCAAGATGTTGATGACATTGTTTGTCAAATGTCTTGCGTCATGTCCCTTCATTAGAATGAACTTCAGAAACCGTTCAACAGGAGTTCGTGTTTTGTTGACATAGCGCACTGCAAATACTGACTGATATAGGCGGATCCGTTCTTGTTTGCACTGTAACGTCTGGCGTGGGGTGCACGGTTATACAGTACTGTAGTATGTCGCTGATATGACTTCAGCACAGAGTTGCAAATGGGCCTCATTTTGAAGCCCGAACCCTCCCCGTGCCCGAAATCACAATCCCGAACCCGGCCCAAGCCCGAAATTCATTTCTGAAGCTCGATTTAGGCCCGAAATCTAATTTTACTGAGTGAGCCAAGATATGCGGAACTGCACGGTATCAAAAAGCGTAGTTTATTGGTATAGCTGCACATACACAGTTTTATCACACCCAGAATAGCAACCACTTTGACCAAAACCTTGGCTTAAACAAGAACAAACTTAGCTTGTTAGTCAACAATAATATTGTAGAATGCAATGTCTCAAGAAACGAAAACTATCACGAAACCATCCACCAGGGCGCTATAGGCACAAAAGAAACTATTTAGCATAGCGCTATCAACATGAAAAGCTGGTTTGTAGGCCATTGTTTACAAGCCAAGGATCGCGTGACTGATCTTTTCGATGCAACGCCATCGCGTGCTAATTTCCTCATGGTTGTTGCCTTCTCAAGAAGAGTTTTGAGTCTAATCCAAGCAAAGAACAAAAGAACATAGCTATGTTTGCAAATAGGATTAGCCGAAGAAAAATCACAATCACTCCATTCACAGAAGTCACCCCTGGGGACACAACAAATGTGCTTCACAAAAGAAAAAAATCGTTACTCTGAATGTTGCACAAACGTTTTGTGTGCAGGCCCGAAATAGGCCCGAAACATTTTGACAAACTTAAACCCAAACCCGGCCCGACCCGAAAAGCCCGGCCCGACTTACAACTCTGCTTCAGCAACGATTGTGCACGAAACTTGTCCTATCATCAGCTGGATAAATTCATTGCAAATTCCGGAGGATAGGCAAGATGGTGAACCAGTACTCGCGTTGCCAAACCTGTGTAGATGATCTGCTAGAAAAACGTCGTACTGCGCCAGCAAATTATCGTTTAAGAAAGTTTCTGTTATGCTTTGAACCAAATTTCCCTCTCGTCCTCGTAAAGGCAGTCCCCCTGATGCTAAAAATTTGCAACTAAAACAGCTCTGCGCAATACATTTCTCCAGTAATCTTGTTCATTTTGCATCTGGGCAGCCAAATTTCCGTCAGTCGCTCAGTTTGTTGACCGAACACGCACGATGCGGGGATACATTGTTTGTGCGTTGTGCTGCCTTCGTTTTCAGACAGGAAATGGATATTTTTCCAGTAGTTAAATCCGATTACCACTTATTTCGTATACACAGCACATGAGCACACGTTGGTCAGAACTTTGATTTGACAACATATTCTAAGAGAGCAGGATCAACCCCCTCATTAATGTGACACAGTGATTTAAATTTGGTGCAGTCATGTGCACTGTGGTGTGCAGTCTGCACCTTGCCACACCCGCACCAATCTGAGCCGTGCAGGCCATTGCTTCATATTCGCCGCTAAACGACACAAAGCGGTTAGCAAGCGGTTGAGGTGAACCCAGGCATTTCTTGGGAGGTCGCAGCCAGGTGATTCAGAGAGTATAAATCTTGTTCAAGCTTCTCTCCAAAGTACCCCCGCGTAAGTATGCACAATAATGCTTCTCCTCTCGGCTGGATCCTCTAACAATGAAATCCGCTCCCCAACAGCAAAAGAATTGCATTGACCCTCCGCTACAGTCACTCCTTCCGGGTTAGCGTCGTATTAAAAATCTTTGCGACCATCAAACTTTCTGCTATTAATGAATTTGCTGTCCTTTACTATCCCTCAGATTGCCTTCGCACTAACATCGTGCCGGGATAGATCACTCTCCTCGCGAGTCGCATCAAGAACTACTGATGCATTCTTCTCAATCACCGGCGGAGAATCGAGCTTGTCATTGGAAAAAACCCACTGATATATTTGTTACTTTGCAAATTCAGTGCAGCCTATTTCTTATTTGTTGTTCTTTTTTATCAATCTTTTCTTGAATTCACTTTCATACAAACGACCTGCATCTCTTTGGCGCCCAGTGTAACGGTCATGGCTGACCGAACATGGAAATCACGTGGTAATCTTCCCTGTACAAATCGCCAGCGAGAAAGAGTCCAAACAAACGTTAAGCACTAGAACTGAGCTACAACTCGTCAAAGGAGTTTTTAGGTGAGTGAGCTAGGGCAGGGGTGGGCAAGTAATTTTGCTCGGGGGCCACTTTGAGAAGGCCACGTGAACGCAGGGCAGTACCTGCTTATGGAAGTAGAAGCAAGTCTCGATTTATAGCCTCCGTACTAACATTTATGAGAAGTTGAAGGACATTTCAGATTTAACGATTTTCGCAGCAGCAGATAACGCTAATGGTTCGATTCCCAACTTCGATATACATCTTCAAGGACGTAGCAGCTTGCCTGCTGCACCAGACATGTTCCTTGGTACCAACCATTTCACACGGCACTTTCTCACTTGATGTCCAATCTTCCCATGACGAAAAGAGCGCACCGACGCAAGACCGTCAGCCATTGCAGAACGCCGTCGAAAAGCAGTACTGCTATTCTTCCATAGCGTAACAAGCCTTATTCCTGTGTTATGTTGCAACTCTTCTGATAATGATTTAATCTAGACGACTGCCTTTTCGCTCGTTTCCAAGCAAACGAAGTTTTTCCTCTGCGCTGTTTCGCAATTTTTGAGATAGTGATCAATCTTCATAGAAAGGAATTGCGCTGTTTCCTCCCATAGCCCTAGCTAGGGGGCTAAGCGGTCCATGCCCCCAAATTTCTAGCATCTTGTCGTTTTATGCTTTCCGAGGCGGTGTCCCAAACAAAATACTGTTGCTCGCTTAAAATCAAAATATCCCTCCCCCCAGATTTTGGGCTGGCTGTGCTATTGTTTCCCCAAAGACCGGGACCCAGGGTCTGCACGCAAATCTGTCATTCCTCTTATTGAAATCAAACTTGCAAGCAAACTCTCAAAAAGTTTTCGTTTTTATAATAAATTTTCGCCTATGAGCTGAGCTCCTCCCCGTCACTTGAACAACCCCTTTATGAGCAACTGCAGTTGCCGAATTGCCTGCACTATCTTTAACAAGGTGGATTTTCTTGTCAGGAATAAAAGTTGGTGGACAGCTTTTCAGGTACACTGCTAATATTTTCAGCAGTGTGAGATGTTGACAATGGGGTTATTCGAAGGATTGCACATTTTATTTCTATACCCTGGGTGATCCAATGCGATGTGACGCTAAAAATGAAGTGTTAAATGGACCAGTAGTGCATTTGTCGCATGTTAGAGGTACGTGACTTGCTGCTTATCCTCTTTCATATTTTGATTTTTAACTTTAGCAAATATATGTTGGATGACATTTTCTTTGACATATTTTTGTGTAGCCATTTGGTAATTAGGGCAGATGTTCATTAGTCTTGCAAAACCAACGTATTCATCTATACAGAATAGTTTGAATCTATAGGAACCATCTCCCTATGTATTGGTGAACTTGTTTCGTCTTGCTGTCATTTGTATCCCAAACCTTTGACCGCTTAAAAACATCTAATATTTACTGCTTGGCAGAATCAGCAGATGAGTTTTTCTTTTCATATCAAGGTTAGGCGGACCAACATGTGATCTTTTCCTTGCTTTTTTATCTTCCTTTTCTTTGCTCAGCGCAGTGTCACACTTCGTATTTAGATGCTATTAGAACAAATCATAACAGAAGGGGCCAGTTCAAAAAATTTTTGGGAGGATAAAAAAAATTATGAGTTGACTAATATGGTTGGTTTTAGGCGAATTACACTATTTTGTTTGGGATACCGCCTCTCAAAGCACAAAATGACTATACGTTTTAAAAACTTTTTTGGAGGGCATTGCCCCGTAGGCCCCCCTGGCTACTCCTATGAATCATAAGTACTGAATTTATTACAATCCTTACCAATCTTCACATCACAGAGCTTGCCCCCAACCTATGTTCATCTTATTCAGCAGCTACACTGAAGAAATTACAAACGATGTTCCTCCGCCTTAAGTTTGATGATCCGCTTGCTACAGACCACGTATGTTAAACCGGGTTAATGAAGGAGGGAAGGCTAGAGTCATTACAAAATTAGACACTCTAGGCTTCCTCCTATACCTAAACCCAACCCTAATTTTTCAATTTGATCATCGTTATTTGTAGTGCAACGTTAGTGACCATAACTTGCTGCGTTGACGTATTGCACAGACTACATCTAACTACCCAAACGTACACCTGAAACTGCAATCATTTGCCAGATGATTCAACACTAATTTGAACCTGTAACTAAACCTAACGTATCCCAGGGGTGTACCGAAAGGGACAAGGGGGGAACAATACGCCGGGCGCCTAAACGTCGCAACAAAGACGCAACCACTTTCTTCAATACAGTGCATTTGCCCATAGGCGTACGGGAAGGCATTTTACTGGCGGGACGGAAAAAAATTGTCTGGAAAATAACAATTTGCCCTCAAACTAACTTTTTTAGATTAATCCGATTGGGGCCTGAAAACTCTTGTAAATCTGTTCTGTACAGTTGAATTCATTTATAACGGCTTCGCCTGTAACGTCAAATCGCCTATGACGTTAGATTTTTCATGCATTTCAATTCGCTTATAACGTCCATTCGGCAATAGCGTTCTTTATGAAATTCCCTAGAAGTACCGTTACACTGGGCAAATTCTGTAGTTACCTTGCTTGTTAACTCAAGGGGGTGAAGTTCCTTGCGTGCTGTGTTCTCCCAGACAAGAAACTTTACTGTAATTGCCTTTACTGATGCAAATATGTTCGCGACTTCGATGGCGCAACGCAATGGTTAAAAGCGACGGTTCCGGTTCGAAGGGTCTGACTCCCTACACCTGCCAGTGTTATCGTTGCTGTGCGCTTGAGCAAGGCACGTAAAAAGACGCGCACTCTAAGGGGCAAGCTATCTGTACGTTCGTGCAGTCCGCTTCTCATGAAGTTTGGACAAATAATTGATAGCCTATAAAACACTTTCCCAGTACTTTATACATGTATTGTCATTTGTGCCACTGGTCCATATTACACAAACCGCAACCAGGGTTGGTGCAAATTACACACTGCATTCACAAAACTAACTTCAACTTCAAAATTTTCCTACCTCAGTCGATAAACTAAAATTTGATGTTAAGATCAGATCAATGCTATAACAGATAACTGAAGAGTTCTAAAAAAAGTATGAAAAACTTGGCATCAAAACTCCTACCTATCATCTTAACGCACCGCACCTCTGCCCAGCGCAAAGTCGAAAACGAACAAAGAAAGAGTTCCCGAATTCTTATATCAAGCTGTTGACCTACCGACATCCCATAGTTTGATTTTTACAGAAAACGAGGGCTTGGTCCAGATCTAAGTCATTATAACCAGTCACGACTTTGGTCCAGATTACACACTGCACTAGCCCAAATTATATGGATCACCCCCAAATGAGTATACACTGAGATTGAATACACTGTATTGAAAAGCTTTTCACCGTTCAGGATTTCTTTTTCGAAAGTTTTTCACCGTTTCACCGTTTTTTTTACCGTTATTGAGAAATTTGCGCTTGCCCTGAAAAACAGAGTGTGCCTTGAACTTTTTCACTGTATTGCAATATTTTTTATCATTCAAGATTTTTGAGCAACTTGCGCTTGCCCTGAAAAATTTCAAGCCGTGGGGGGCGGCAGCGCGCCCGCCCCTCCGCCTCGTACGCCTATGCACTTGCTCCCCAAGACCTTACGTTCGAACCTGGGGGGCCAAACTTGTTTCTTGTCCCTGACGCCATCTAACCTCGGTGCACCACCACCGTATCCTCAGTTTTACTCAAAGTTTAGTCCTAACCTGAGCCTAGTTCTTCGTCTTCCTGATAAGGTAATGCCCTCCGCACTGCCACAAATGTTTGTTTTCTTGAAACGGCCACATTTCCACGCCTACAAATTATTTCATTCGTTAATCGTTAAAGACACCGTCATCATGCAAGAACTGTCGTCATAAGATGGAGCAATCGCCTGAAGTTGAGCGAGCAACCATGCCACATCATGCAGGACACCACGGTTGTCCATGGGACATATTTATCTGTCCCATTCCCATTCCATAGCAATTTATGCCTGTCCCATCCCAATGGGAATTCCATGGGATTCCCATTACATTATGATAATATTAATATGGAATACGATTCAACAAAAATTATTAAATTTATGAAAGTTTAGGTTTAGTATCTACTAAATAGGGCTACATATACAAAGAGACATGCAAAACGACAAAATTTATTGACTTTAAAATTTCAGAAGTATAGTCTAAGCTTGACAATTCAGTAACATTCTGACACTCTCATTCTATTTCTGAGTCTCATGGGAAATACAAATGTGTGCTGTCCCGCCCCACGGGATGTTTCCCAGGAATCCCATTCCCATGGACAAGCCTGCCGGACACTAATGACCGTGTATGATACAATGCCAACTGTCATGGATGTGAAATGCAGCAAAAGCTTTTGCATGAACGCAACATTACCTTAGCTATTCAGCAAACACATGATGTTTGCGCATATGCAGTACTGAACTGAACTGAAACCATCCACTGTATCAACGCCACTCTAACCCGTGAGCCATCGCTGGTAGTCATCACCAGTGGCGTAACTGACGGGGGGGGCAGGGGTGCGCGTGCCGCCCTCCCTGGCAGGCTACATGTAAAAAATGGGTCCCTGTTAACTTGTACTTGGTATTCTTTCGATTTTAGCAGGTTTTGGTTTTTAGCGTCTTTCTAAAACTGCTGGGAGTGTTTACTGGTGATTTCGGGTGTTATTACAGACGAATGCACTTATCGCATAACCAGTTTGCCACGATTTTTTTATTTGCGTTCACCCGGAATATGCGATTATTTGTTTCAGACAAATCCGGAAGTTTATTGCCTAGCGACACAGGGCCCAAAATTCAGTCCCGTTGCCACGGGTCGACTTATGTGGGCTTAGCGCCCCAAACAAAGTTTTAATCCCAAGATTCATAGGTTAAACATTAGAAATGAGTGTAGTTTTGATCAATCCGTGTTCTGTTTTGTACTGTAATTTATAGACAGAGCGGTACCTACGACTGTTACCTAGAATAACATCGCCTGATCATTTTGGTACGTTAGTGAGGTAATTAAGGTATTTGAGGATGGAACGTAAAGTGTTACCATTCATTACTTGAAGTGTTGAACGTGAAGCTAGACTATATGCCTTGTTGCATACATCCTGAAGTCAGACTTCACCTGATCAACGAATTTTGTGGAGTGATTGTTGTGAAAAATGTATCATGGCTAGCCCAGGTAGTCTTCTCGTATTTTGTTCTGCATGGAAACAGGATACCTTTGGCATGGGTGTACGCAAGGGGGTGTAGTTAACCCCCCTTGAGCTTCGCATTTTACAAAAACTTTATTACCTGCGTAAACGAGATCAATTGTTTTCGCGTACTGTTTGCTTGTTAATTTGTCGACTTAATGGAAATACCACGGAATGAATTTGCAAATTAAGGAACATTATAAATGAGCGAAAAACTACCAATTAGGTATTGGTGGGAATCTGCTGTATCGTCTGCATCCAGAAACCATCTCAACACTTTTTGCAGACCTTTCGTCCACTGCGTATATCTAAAACAATTGTCTTTATTTTGTCTGCTATGGCTGAGCAGCGCAAGTGCTGGTTCGCATTGGCTACATTACCAATTTCTGTATCATGATAGAACTGTTGCACGAGCTCAAAAAAAGAGCAGTTGTTAACATAGAAGCATTCAGGCATTTGATAATGTTTTTCGTGCGTACTTTATGCTCACTCTCAATTCTTGTGTAGTTTAGCAAGTTTCAGTCCTGCAAATCAGGGTGTACGTCAGACAGTCCAGCGCACACTTTCTATGCTCCACTGGTCGTATTCAACGAGGGATTAGCGCAGCTTGATTTTGTAGTTGAAATTGCTCTGACGCAGTAATGAGTGTGTTTTACTCCCGTGTTACGCCTAGCCTGATATTTTTGCAATTATGAACTGCTGTGTCGTAGCGTTGAGTTTATTTTCCTCCGATATCGTGACCTGGAGCGCTAATAGTTTATATTCAGTGCAACGGCACAAAAATTAAGGGGAGTGCGTGTAGACGAACATGCATATTGTGTCAGCCAAAAGTCGCGAAAACGTTGGTTTGGAAAAATGAGCATGACGTCAAATTGTGACGTCACAAACAGCTCACACCAAATACAAATGACTACCATATGCTACTGAATGAAACTCTAATGAAAATGTTCTGCGTACGCCACTGTCCTTTGGTGCTTACGACCAAAATCACACATTTGCGCAGCCTGCTGTTCAGACAGCAAGATGAAGTTAATAGCGTAGTTAGAAGACTTTATTTAGCAATCACTGCTAAGCTTGTCCCAACCGAGTAGTGCAGTTAGTGGATTATGGATATTAACCATGTTGTGTCCACGTGGGCCCCCTTGGTCTATATATGTCAACATTTCTAGCCTTTTTGAGATACAAAATGCTATTAATCTAAATATGTGCCATGCACCAGGAGATTAAGAAGTGTAGACATCAGAAAGATTTATGCATGCCTATTTCGACCACTTAAAAGCACGATGCGCATGTTTTTCAGGCAAAATTCACTTAAAGCGCTCACGAAAGAAAACGTTCATTATGGCGCATTGCTTTGATCGGCCTCAGGTTCGTCCCTTCGATAACAGTGTTTTCATTAACTGAACGATGGGCTTGATTCTATTTCCTGCAAATTTTTGTTAACATTTGCATTTCATTACAATATCTCCAAATAATCGTCATTTATCAAATGACAATGATTAAGACCAAATTCCTTTCGTTAAGCTCTATTCTCAAGACACGTCTTGATGAAGTTTGTCCCAATGTATTTCTTGCACTTCGGAATATCCTAAACTGCCGGAATACTGTTGCCAGCGCTGAAAGGAGTTCAGAAAACTGAAGCTGATCAAAACCTTCAGGTCTCATATGACAGATAGCAGACTATCCTCACTAGCTATGTTGTCAATCGTAGCTTAATGTGTGCGCACTCTTGATTTGGATGATGTCATAAGGGCTTTTGCATGCCAAAAGACTCGCTCCAAGCCGTTTTGATATTACTGTACTATAATGTGACATTGCTTATGATCATGGTTATTGTTATGTAATATTTTTCATGTGTGCTACTGTGCCACCATGCAGTGATTTCTTTTGTTTTGCTGTTTGACTGCGGTCCGCCAATTGAGTGCCCTTATTTTGAGGGGGGCAGAGTTCGGCTGCTATGGCACTGTTCATATCTATTTGTAATTGTTTGGTGTGTAGCTCCACATGCAGATAAAATTGTTTG
>JGI24158J21664_10013544_pt1 | contig 10753 bp, 10 predicted proteins | sample Ectturendosymbi3_FD_21664 | JGI IMG/M metagenome (IMG submission 21664)
TGTGCACAGACAGTGCTTAAGTTGAAGATATGGGTAGACAAGAATTGCCGCAGTTAATAGAAAGGAAGACACAGGTTGATACTGATGCTCAAGAAACAAGTAGAGCCTCCAAGTATTTTCCAACATATTGACTGCGCATTTCACAAGAGAGGCTTTCCGTATAGCAGGAATTAGATATCCATAGAAGATCGAAATTCACATTAAAGAATCCAATAACATTCTTTCTGTTTCATGCGAAGAGGATCTGCAAATGAAACGTATTGGAAATCATTTTATTATCAATACATCCTGAAGAAGAACTTCCACATGCGAGGTTGTAGGCGTTTGGCCTATAAAGAAAATCTGATAATTAAAATATTTTGCAAGACTTCTACAAATATTTGAATAAAAAAAACATAAAAAAATCTTCTTATTTTGGCAAAACAAATATTTAGTTCGTTTGGAAGCATTTAAATACTGTTCTTGAGCAAATGTTCTCTCTGTGTTGAACTTTCAATGAAAACAAACAATGTTTTTCGGTTGCCTACGAACAATTGGATTATATTCTAAGAAATATCAAATTGTAGGAGCGCTCCAGATTATTTTGAGGTTGTTGCCAACGAACGATGTCATGTTTCTCATTAAATTCAATTGTTTTGAATTGCATTTCGTGGTGGTTTGTTGCTTATCGCAGTAAGTTATGTTTCTTCGGTACCTTGAGATCCACAAGTCGCAATGTTGGCATGCGGTCTGCAGTAGATAGCATTTGCGTGGTGTGGTCCTTTCACTGATTTGAGTTTTTCAGGTCTGGGTTTTCGCAAAAACCCAAGTCGTTGCGATGAGCCTTTTGTAATTGCCAACGAAACGCACGTTTCACGCTGGGTTCAATGTGAAACGAAGCGTATAAGAGATACGAATTGCCAGCTACTTGTAGGCGGGCATGACAACAGGCAAATCGGACGAAATTAAACTTTGACAATAGCATTCTATTTCCTCAAGAGCAAATTGAAGCTAAGCTTTGCTTAAACTCGTTTCGAGAAAGGTCTTTCACGTTTCTAAATGCTTCTGTTTCGTCGAAAAGTGTGTAATCCTTTTCGAAAAACTTTGCATAGTCCCTTCCAAAGTGCAATTGAAAGTAACTGGCTTTTGTGTGCAGGGCGGCCGGCTGATCGCGGGTTTCTCAAAAACCCAGTCTTTCCCGTACAATCTAAACATCGAGCTTAAAGGCACACATTCAACGCAGGCGGATGGACCTGATGGTGAGGGATCCATGTTTTGTAAAACAACGCATTTGAAGACAAAGTGGTGCTCGCTGAAGTTTGTTGCGCGTTGCTGTTTGAAATGTCGGCAGCATTGTCAATTTCTTGTTGGTGAATGATAAAATTGAGCTTCGAATTTCATAAACTTTGAAAAAGAGCTCGCTTGCCCGCTCTTAGAAATAATCGCAATTGTTCATCACAAGGCGATCGTCGTTGAGCTATGTCTTAGTGGACGCCACGCTAGATGCGACCGGATATTGATTTAATGATGAAGGTTTTTCTGTAGATTTGCGGGCACTGGAAGAAACGCATCGGACTTTTTCTTCTATATTTTATGTGATTTGTAGCTGTAGACCTCGGCACCAAGGCGTTGGGTTGTTTCGGGGGCTGCGACTTTCACGGAATTCCCCACGATGTGGTATGGACGCATCTCGAAACTACTGCGGATAGCGGATCGACAACAATTGTGCTTCAAGACGCGGTTGATTGGTCCGATGGTGACGAGATTGTGATAACCACTACCGGTTACAGGTTTGCAAGCCAGGCTGCAAAATTTTTTTGTTAGACCAACTGAAATTTTGCTCCCAAGCAACTTTGTTTTATTTTTCAAGACTTCGTTAGCACAGGCTGTTGAAGCCACGCTGTTGCGTCTAGGTGTTCTTACTGATGTAACCCGTGGTTAGGATAGCTATTTAGTTGAAATTGACTGAAGCCAGTAAGAATTTTGCACGTGGTATACTCGAGTGTGAAATAAAGAACCAGTGAGTTTGGAATAGCGTTGGGGTAAACACTGGCTGTTGGTATGAGATGGTGGTTTTGATCTTTCGGGACTTGCTGAGACTAAAGGTAATTAATAGAAACTGGTCTACGAAGAATAAGGTGTCGTAACAGAACCCTGAAGTAAAACCTTAAACCACCGTAATATGTTTCTTAACTTTTTGTATCACCTGATTTATTATCTGTGTAATTGGCGTCGTTCAATGCCGGCGTGAATTTCGGTTTTCAATAGGTTTCAAACAACTGCAAACGAACTTTTGAACAAGGCTGCTTATGAATAGTACTGGATGTCTTCAAGTGTGTGTAGACATGCTTCAAAAACTTGGCGTTCAAAGGTGTACAGCGCAGATATCGCAATCCCAGTCAAAAGGAAACATAAAAAGTTGTCAGTGACTTTATCAGATTTTCAACAACCTTCCGGAGGGCGAGTTTTTTTGTCGGCAAATACTGGTAAAATTTTTTTCATTGTTTTGGATAAAAATAACTTCAGGAAAGATTTCTTATTCCAAAACAAGTTGAAACGTACATTAACAAATAGTATATCAACATTATAACGATCGTTTTAAAGTAATGCGTCACTCTGCAGAATATATTTTTCCCGGAATATTTTGAAAAGGCATATTTTTAAATGTATTGTAGAACAGACCCAGGGGAAGAAACAGATTTTTGAGAAAATTTGTCGTCCGTTCGATTACCGCTATTAACAGCGCTTAGGAAACTTATGGGTACAGAAAACAACTTTTGAAGGTAACGCGAAAATATAAACAGTTAAAGCCATAGGTGAAACTACACTTCTTTGATTGTTTTCCTTTTCACCCTCGAAACAATTTACCGGTGGTGTCCACGGAGTTTTGAGGACCAAAGGATAAGATGCTGTTGTGAGATTGCAGCTTCAATTTTTTGGAAATTGCAAGCTGGCAAAGTAATGATGGCGAAAAAGAACGTTTAAAATTATGAAGTTCAAATCACCTGAAGTCGACTTTTTCAAATACGCGGATAGTTCCTACTTTCGCACCAGGAATAGTAAGTTTATCTAAAAAATTGCATTACTTTGTCTTGAAAGAAAAAAGGTCTGTTGTGACTAAGTAATCCGATATTTCCGAGCAAAATAAGCAACTATTATCACCGTGCCGTGTGATGTTGATCTTAGTGTTTGACATTTGGTTATTACGTGTTTTCAAAACTATGAAAAAGAAAGTTTAGTGTATTCTTGAAAAGTGAGTAAGAAGCCAGTCCGTGGGTTACAAGATAAAAGCTTCATTTTGATTTGGTGTTGAGATTAGGTTTTGTAACTCGACATTAACAGGAGCTTTCTACGACGTTGTTCACTTCAGATCTCAAGAAACAGAAAAAAATGTCATTGACTCAATCGACGAAGACAAGAAAACTATACATTTGGTCAGTGCTCTGGTTTACCGCCATCTCGGAGAAACAGTGACAGTGGATGACTGGAGTTATGACATGAGGGCCGAAGTGGGGCTTCTCACAAGAAATATAAAAATCAAAGGTGGGCACTTTAGCGTATTGGTGCAAGTGCAGTGAGTTTTATGCAAAGGTTTTGCGACTGTTGAAATCAAGAAAAAAAAGGGATCATTTCATATGAAACCGAAGGGAGACAGGGCGCTGGCTCTGCAGTTCGAAGTTTTATAAGGCTCATGTTGACGTAATTTAAAAAAGAGTCAGAACGTCTGAAATAATCAGAAATGGTGTTTCTGATGATAGGCTTTGGTGCTGGATTTACCTTGATTGACGGTGTGCCTGAACACAATGATGTAAACCTAGATTATCCACTACTCAATGCGTCTGGAATCTTTTGCCGATCATGACTTTTTATGAGCCAGTGCCAATTGCAATAACATTAATAGCGGTCAGTTTTATGAAGCTTATGACAGTTTGTTGAAGACTAAACTGATTTAACATATTTGGTGCAGGCGCAAATTACACCAACATAAATTCTGAAGCCTTTGGAGCGCGTGTCTTGGTCTCGTATTCTCAAATCGGAGCGAAGACCGTTTTCGGCAAGTTTTCTTTTCATATGTTATTTATTGTAATTATCATTATAATTGTTTACTTTTAATTTTTTTATTGTAATTTTTTTATTGCAATTATTTATTGTAATTTTTTATTGCATTTTTTTATTGTCATTTTTTATTTTTCGTCTTTCATAAGTGCTATCAAATCAGAACATGCGAAGCACCCCTGCTCCTAATATACACGTTGCATATCATCGCACTAGCAAACAGTTTTTTGCACTGAATTCGGTGCGTTTACTGCCGTTTCTGCATTTATCTTATTCGCTTTGCACTCATATACCTTTGTGTTATTTCAGCAACACAAATTTAATTCGCAAAAAAACGCGTTATGTCAAATGCGAATTTAAACTTTTCGAAAATATTGAAAGATCTTGCCACATATATTCATCATCAAAAATAGCTGAAGTCCGACTTTACTGTATATTTCAAAGCTCGGAAAATTTCTATAAAATACAGGCTGGGCTCGCTTCAGCAACGTAGAGTTCTTCCAAACCGGCCAGGAAGGGTGGACGGAAAGATGGGATCCCCGCTTCTCCCTCGCCTGGTTGAAAACCGGGCCGTCAGTGCTCATAAGACCATCATTCGTCTCCAGTTGCGCGTTCCACAACGGTTATTCAACCGCAATTGGCATATTCGGCGCATCGAGAATCGAGGTCACTGACAACGTCGTCCATCGGACTATTCACGACGGTGAGCGGAGTACTGCGAGAACAGTGTAGTACACAAGGCCAAGGAAATCATAAGCGCAGTTCAAACAACTTTTAGCAATGCCGAAGGAAACAACCTTTTCGCGAAGGCATACAACTCCAGCTGAACTGCTTGGTCTGCTGCGCTTAGTGACTTTAGCAAGAACTCGTCTAGCGCAAAATGTATTTATGTTGGGATAAAAAGTGAGTTTAAAATGCCTCTTAACAAGGAAGCCATTTTTAGTGACTACAGCATTCGGAAGCGACGTTACGAGAAAGCATAACGTAAAACAGAAAGCGAAAAACACTGTTTTCTGCCGATTGCGTTGTATTTTTTTGGTAAATAGAATAGCTAAATGTTCCACAACATTGGACCATGATATATTGCAACTAGCTGTCTTTTTCACCTAATAGTTTCGTCACAAACAAAGTTGTGTTGATTTTCCATGGTTTCCACATCCTGTTGTAAAATGAGTGAAGAAAAAACGCCAACCTTTGCGGTGGAAGAGCCAACCTTTTGGCTCCTTAAGACTTAACTTCACGGCTGCTAAATCTTTTCAGGCATTCGTTTGACTGGCAGTGGGCATCGCCTCGAACGCAACCTGGTCACCGTTGCTTTGTTGCGGGCGACTTATGGCGACAGATACCAAGCCAACAAATACGAGGTGACGTATTTTTTCTATCGCCGCTTTATCTCCGAATTCAACAAGAGTGATTAAAGTGAGGTCAGAGCTTGTCAACACCGATATGCATCGAACTATCGTTAACAGTGTGACACGTTGAAACCTGTCGGAAAATACTCGCAAAACAACTGGAAATATTCGCAATACAGCTGAAAATATTCGATGCATAACTGAAAGAAACACCAATTTGGTGAAACGTGCTTTCTTAGAAAAAGAAAATATAACATATAATGAAATGAAAAGGTGAGCTTACTGGTGAGGATTTATGTGTTTAGTTCCTCAGTGATACATCAGAAAGTGTCAGAAAAGTTGTGTTTGGTGTTGAACAAAAACCGCAAGGAAACAGGCCGCTGCTGCAGCATCTCCGAAATTAATGTGAAATCTCTTTGAATATTAACATTCATTGATGCATTTATCTGGTTATATGCAGTTGGGGATCATGCTGCAAGAGAAAAGATACTTTATTCTCCAATTATATACTGTAAAAAAAATTTCAAATTGCTTGCTAGGAATGCATTGGCTTTTGATAGAGGCATATCATAACCACCAAGCTCAAATTAAAAATCAGTATAATCTGAATGTGTCTTTTAACCTTTATGTAAACACATCTCCTTTCAGCATAAAGATTGCCTGTTTCCTTGCAGGACTGGCAAGCAAACTTCGAAGTGTCGGAGGCCACCGATTTGGTCATGATAAACAACACCGCCGCAGGTGGTGAGCGTATTTGTTTCCATGTCGACGGCGAAGCCTGCGAACCTGACGTCAACAGCACGGCTTGGTCCGGTAAGCTCCGGTACCCGATTTCTCTGTTTGTTTGCAGCAAAAATATTCATACTGCGAGTGTGACTTCAGGCAATGTCGCTCACGGATGCCTGCACGGAGTACAGATATTTATCGAAGATGGCGTCGGCAATTGCTCTATGATACGAAACTTTGTCGTCTACAAAGCCTGGGATTACGGAATCTACCACCAGACGCAGACGAGCGTCATTGTACGCGATACTGTCATCGCCGATTCAACGGTAAGGCTATTTTCTATTGCTCAAAGCAAAAATAATTTTGAAGCCAAGTCAAAGAAAACATGTTGGTTGAGAAGTGAAAAATGCTTATGTTTCAAGTGTTTTATTTTTCAAGTTTTCTGGAATTGCGTTGGTTTCAAGGTTTTGTTTCAGTGTAACGTTGCAGATACGCAAGCTGATTTGGCAAATCATATCGCGGACAGGACTAACAGACACAACTACAAAACCGTTGAATATGGGCCAACAGGGCTAACAGATACAACTGCAACTACAAAAGTTGTAAATATAGGCCCGCAGGGCTAACAAACCCAACTACAACTACAAAAAGTGCGAACTACAAAACTTTTGAACTGCAACTACAATGCGTGTGAGCTACATAATTTGTGAACTCTTGTACAACTCCAAAACTTGTAACTGCAACTACAAAAGGTGTGAACTACAATACAAAACTTATGAATACGATCGCTTTTGTACTAGTGGCTCGGGTAGCCAGAAGTGAACTGTAATCAAAACTACTTTCAACTTTTTTATATTTTCAATGATCTATCATGTTGTTTTGTTCCAAACCAGTAGTTTTCCGGGTTACCGATAATTTCCGAGTACACTGTCTTTAACAGAAACTTTCTAAACAACTTTTCTTGCAACTTACGTACAAGAATGAAAATACATCTTACGCTTATGCAGGAATTGATTGAATCTACGTGTCCCGTATTTATGGTTTTAAACTTTGTCCGTGCGACTTATCGGCCGTAAAGATACGTCCGATTTTCATCCCAAAATTTACTATTTTCGACCATTTTTTGCATGACCGAGACACTTGTCCGTTGTCTGAAAAGTACTTTATTGGTTGGAGTGTTCTACTAGAAACGTTTCAGGCACGCTTTTGAAAGTTACTGTTTCTAAAACTGTGTCTTATTAACTTACAGAAAATGCAATCTCCAATCAAATTTGCATCGGTTTATTTAAAAGTTAGTGGACCTATTCGTCTGGTACTTTTGTGTTTCATTGTCGCAAAACAAACAGCGATTTGTGTGTTGTATTTGTTCAACTTTAAACAGAAGCCTCCAAACAGTCCGTTGATTAAAAATGCTCATTTTTTCAGATGCTCTTTGTTATGCGTCAATGACATAGGTGATTGTTGATTAGTAGATGCTTTGTTCACGAGGCAGTAAAAGCGAATGTCAACTTCAAAGTATGGTTTTTAGGTCGGTTACCTTCCTATGATCTATGGGCCACCAGCTCTGACACACAAGTACACTGACAAGTTTGCTAAAATGGACAAGGTGCTGTGCGTGGGAAGAAGCAGTTCCTTCAAACTTGCTAACGATTTTATGGATGAAGATAACGACAAAAACTTGCGTCACAGAAAAGCAGGGTAACTTTCGCTGATAAACTTCTAAAATGTGGTTTGGTGAACGAAACCTGTGCTTTGATTTTTCCTTGCTGTTTTCAGGAATGAGAAAAACAAAAAACTTTGCAGGCAACAGTATTTTCTGTTGTAATCCCATGTAAACTTCCTCTTTGATCTTTTTGTAAAGTTTTATTTTGTGAATATTTGTTAAATACCTCTGATGTCCTCCTACATAATTGCGTCCAACCTTCAAGTAGCCGACAACCGTTCCACACGTGGCGTTTTATTCTGCCGCTGAAAACAAGCGTTTGAACATTTTCTAAGCTTTTCATAGGTTGCAAATCGTTGCTAAACGCAAAATGCGCCATCAAAGTTACCGTTTGTATTTTCCACCATGGGAACATGTGTAGGAAATGCAACAGATTTTTGCGAAGCAGATACATAATGATAAATCAGTACAGTACAAGTCAGCTTTGAGCATAAAGCATCATATTGTTAGTGATGGAGCGACGTGAATCAGTCACGGGTCAATTTTCCGGATTGATAAAAACTAGCCTCGTTGCAGCCCCAATCGTCAAGCGCCAAGAACACCCTCGGGTGGAAAAACATGCGTCATGCTTCCGCTCTTCCAGAGCGGGCCTAACGGCGCTCCTTTCAAGCCGTTCAACAGTAACAAGAACTACCCTGCAATAAGAGGACTGCTGGACGTTTCAGGTATAGTGAGTTCAACTGAGTAAGGTTTAATTGATTGAACGAACGTTTGAGAGATTATTAGATTTCAACAAAATTTTAGCTTGCTGGGTTAATCATTTAAGCAGCTTTGAAGATGTAAGCAAGATTTAAATGGACTGATCACAACTTAACAGTAACCAGACACAATAGATTGATGAAAAAGATTATATGGAAAGATATCGCACGAAACTGCATATCGAGTAAATCTTAAAATTCCTGATGAGCCGTTGACAAAATGGTACCTCTTTACAAAATAGAAAAGAAGACAGCACCATTTTAGCAAAGTTTTCTCTACGGCTCATTTTTGCAGTTTTAAACCGGTATGAATTCTGCGTACTAAATTATCTTAAGTTTATTTTTTTCGGTTTTCAGCTGCAGGTACCAAACGTCCAAACACCATGGAAATGTAACGACGGTTTTTGGATGCGTTTAAATTTTCTTTTTTTGTTAGTGCCTTTTTGAGGAAACCCTTTGTTTATCTCAGCCTGGACGTCGCCTGCAGCAATCCAGTCGCCCCTGTTATTGTTTGACTTAAATCGTAAAATGTTGATCCAGGTAATAAAACGATATTTTGCGATGTCATTTATACAAGAATGTTGAGTATGATTCGCAAAGTTCTTATTGAAGCAAAGGGCGACTTAAAAGTTTAATGTAATCCGAAGCACCAAGTGTTGAAATTCATCTACGCAGACAGTTTTTTTACATGGTAAATATTAACGTTTTACAATATATTTGATCACAAATGCTTGTCCAAATAACGCAGTAATGCGAGGAGCGCAGTTTCTACGTGGCCTCCAACTCGACTCCAACATTTAAAGAGCGTACTGGAATTCGTTATTGAACTGCTCATGAAACGCATAAAAAATGTATGATCATATTTCTGCTAAACTTATAAAGACATTTTTTTTGTTCCGTTCGACTGCCAATGCGACAATTGTCTGTTTCGTGCACGTGATATAAGTGTTGAGCAAATCAGCGTTTACTTGCAGACCTGACTGCTTACAACTACGGGAACCACAGTGATGGAAGTCGCGATTTGGTTTTCTTCACAAATCCCGTCAACGAAGATGCGTTCCATCCGACGTACGTTCGAGGCACAAAGTTGATCAATGTCGACCCAGGAAACAAAGTCTTCATCGACCGTGCTAGTTTGGGGTGAGGAAAGTGGATGGAAGTATTCCTCTAAAAACTAAGGCGTTTAAAAACTATCAAAAAATGCTTGTCAGACAGCAATCGACTGTTTGTCTAACACGCATCAAAACGTACTTGGCAACGTCTGCCGATTCAAACTTTCATTTTCTTGTGAAAGCTGTTAAACACCAACCATGTCTGCTGGTATCACCCGAACCACGTTCCGACACAGACTTTAGCGTAGCGGTGCATGTTGCAAGCGCTTGTTGCAAAAACCGACTTAAGCCCGTTTTTGGTACTAGACGTCAAAAATATTTTCATTTCGGAATATGCACTGATGAGCTGAAGGCTCATGAAAACGGATATTCTTGATTTCAGCGCAATCAATCCGTCAGATTGCGTGGACATGGATTGTGATGCCAAAAAGAAAGTCTTGATTAAGGACTTTGATGGAGGATTGCTTGGCGCTCCGGGTGCTATTGTATCTCAGGTGCGTTGAGTAAAATATTTTTACAGCTGTTGGAGAAATGTGTGACTAGCGAAACGTTTCAAAGGAAATCAAAGGCAAAATAAACCTATGTGCTGTTTGGAAGAAATTCGCTGCACCCTCGCTTGACATTTGAATTTTTAGTTTTCACGCAGAAATTTTTGTCATTTTGTGTGTGTACCCTGCAACCTTTGCGTCCCGAAGACATTTTTTTGCGTTCCGAAGTCGATTTTTTTATTTCGTTTCTTGAAAACGATCTGACCCATAAAGCATCGAGAAGCCTCTTAAGCCTAGTTTTACCGTTCCTCTCTTCATGCCCGCAACCAGGGGGAAGCAGCCGGGCAGTTTCAGGCCCGTAATCAGGTTTTAAGGTTTGGGGCGCAAAATACATTTAGGAGTCAAGATTTTTGTTATCATTGTATGTTTGAAACAAATATTTTTGGGTACAACAAAATTTGGGGAATCACGAAATATTTGGGGAGCTCTTTCCCTGAATGTCCCCCCGTAGCTAAGGGCCTGGGCAATCGCATCCTCCCACAGTTTTCAAAAACAACATGTCTAGGTATTAGGCATAACAACCACTTGCAAGCATTTCGTCCCCCCCCCCAAAATTTCA
>JGI24158J21664_10013545_pt1 | contig 10752 bp, 8 predicted proteins | sample Ectturendosymbi3_FD_21664 | JGI IMG/M metagenome (IMG submission 21664)
AGTGTTGTGAAGTAAACTTCATCTCTCTTACAGTAGCAAAGCCGTTATGAGACTTGACAACCAAGTATTACTGAAATCGCCCCCCCCCCTAACGTTACGGGCTGGATCCGCCCCTGACCCAGTGTGTTGCTACGCCACCGACGCATTCAAAGCGTTAATTTTATTACGTAACGTAATTGCTTATCTCACAAATGCTGTAAAATTATTTATCGTTGCGTTGCATGGGATTTCAGAGATGATTAGGCAAGGCGACCGTCTGTCCTACACTTATTTGGTGAGAGGCGAATCGGTTTTGGACCTAATCAAAGCAACAATTCAATTCAGCTAAAACTTTCCATGGTTGTCAGATGTAATGTGAAAGTATCAATTTTATGGGTCCGTACAGGAAATTTATGGCGCCGCTTTGGACTCATCAAACGCCTTAAAAAAACCTGCCCATAGACATTTAATGAATTTGGCTAGTTGGATCATTGTCTTTTCCAAGGTTGCACATGACTCTATCCAGGAACTTTACGTAGCACCTATTTATTGTTTTTGGTCACAGGCCTATATCTGCCATCATCACAAATACATCGCTCTCATATCTTGACATGTGACAACATGCTAGAACATGAGAAAAAGTTAATATGATCAAGATCGAATTTAAACAAATTTTATATGGTTTCTTTTAAAATTTAGGGGGTCAACATTGTTGTTGACCCCTGCAAGTGAATGCGAACACCTACCTTGTAATGCACCATGACTAAACATTTTTGTGCTCTTGTGTACCTCTGTGATAAGGACCATGAGACTGTGGTAAACCCACAAATAAATCAAAGATTTCGATGGAAATAGTAGCGCATCAGCAAACGTACATTTCAAAAGGCGTAGGCATGTTCTTTATCATTTTTTGTTGCGGGTTATGTCAAGCTATATCACTAAAAATGAGAAAAGCTCATCCACAACAGAATATGTCGCTAGACATGTGCTTGCGAACGACCTTTGTTGATAAATTTTGTATAGTTTGTCAAAATTTTGCATATTTTGTCATAATTTAAAAATCTGCAAATCATTTTGTTTTAGGAAGATTTAGCCACTGCACATTAATAGGACCCATTTACCTTTTATTGCAAAAAANTTGTTTTATAAAAACAGGATCCATTTACTTTTATTGCAAAACTTGTTTTATAAAAACAAATTTATTCGTTTTGCTTGATGTAATATCATGCGAAGTGGTTTATGATCAAATAACAAAATATCATTTGAGAGCATGCGAGTTCCCTTGTATTATATCTGCCAACAAGCCTTTTGTTGCTTGAATATACTTCGTTGTAATATGTGAGGCAAAGCTATTTTATTTTGACTGATCATCCAAAATTTATAATAAACTTTATCGATATTTATGTAAAAATGCACTGCAGTTTCTTTTATAAATGATAGCAATATAATAATTTAGCTTTTCAGGATTTTAACTTGTTACTTGTGTGTAACACCACTGTTAGAATTTATGTATTCATTTGGCAGTGTGGTTTCGAATGCATAAATCAGTGAAGGACTAGGCTAGCTCATCCAACCATTTTTAAAACTTTCCTTTAACAAAATTGTATTTACAACTTACAGTGTGTGGAAAGATGAAAAAGAATGATAAAACTGCTTTAGCATTCAAACAGTTAGTTATGCTGTTCAAGGAATACTGGAAGGACGGAGTTGAAGTTGTGAACAACTTTTTAAGCATTATTCTTGTTGCAAGTGCAAGCTGCTTTCCACAGCAGGTTGTTGGTTTTTCAGCAAGATCACGTGAAACACTAAAATGGTGTGCTTTTGCGATCAACTTGTAATGATACAAAATTTAAATGGCAATGTATGAGGAAAGAACATCAATGATTCCAGCAAGAAGCCTGGTTGTGACGTGAACACGCGACATGGTTGCTATGGTGGCGTTCGTATTTCGCATCGTTGCATCCAGTGCGCACGGGGGAAAACCCTTCTGTTCTGACAGCCGCGGATGCGTGTGGTTTGAAGCCTCTGGTACTGACGGTTCAGTACTGAAACGGAACGTGTGGCCTCGCCCTAAGGCCGAATGCACACATAGGAATTTAAAATACTTCTTCATGCAACGCTTTGGTTTCTGTGAAAATTCACTGTTTTTGTTTGGCCTCTATGTTTGTTTCAGCAACTTCGGTTGATCAAACAGTCGTAATTTTCTAACGAACCGCTAAAGATATACTGGCCGTTGAACAAGAATTCCATGACTACCTGACACCAAACACAGCAAGAGCGGAAACATTCACTTCGGCAAATCTTTTCCATGATGTACCAAGCAGCATGCGGACCGGGTGCCCATGTCCGATTTTCGTTTGTTGAGGTTGCAAGCAGGTTATGAAAAACAACGTAGACACTCTATTCAGCTTGGTTATTTGGACAACAGTTGAGGTTAAGTTTTTCCAAAGAAATGAGCAGAAGGACAGCTTTCAAAACCACTTCAAAGCCCCCGGACCGGTTTGGTCAACTCGATTAAAAAATATTGTTTCTAACGCGTGCGTGTTAAGAACGAAGACTTTCTAAATTGAAACTACGTGCGAACCGTAAGATCACCCCCGGCAAATATGCATCTGCGTTAAAACGTGCAAACGTTCAGCACATTATGTACATAATCTAGTAGCTCAGCAATCGAAGGCATTGCTCCTGCACTATGAATCAACGGTGAGCTGACGATACTCGCGTTGTTGGCAACGCAGAAAGTAAGACAAACGTAATTTGAAGCAGAACGTAAGACGCAAGCCTACCAAGAAATAAATCTTGCTGAACTTAAGTATTTGAGCCGCAGATGAGCAATACAAATCAACGGAAAACGGACTTTCTACGTTTTCCGCATTACACGCTGTTTTACAAACTGTTATTTTCTTATGTGTACTCCATTAAGTTACCACATACTCCCTGATAAATACGCGCTGTCCTTTAGGTCTGTGTGAACAGACAGATGCAGCGGCAGTGAACAAACAGGATCTTGCGCAACAATCATTTCTACCGTTCAGTTCTGACAATTTTAAACGCGGGATCAGATTCTCCGGGTTCTTCCCCACAACTTGCGGCGACCGATTCGCTGTCATGTTTTCGCTTCAGTTCGTTGCTGCCGCGACGCCTCTGGAGATCAATCGATGCCGAGTGTTCCCGAAGCGCTTGCAGTGGCGCAACTTCACACTGACTCGTGCTTTTGGAAAGTGAACGCGTGATGTCATTCGAGTGGGGGTGTGCCGGCAGTTTACTTAAACTCGCGTCGGACGACAGGGTGGCTTGCAATGTATGAACCTGTGTTGCCTGCGAAAACAAAAACGCCAATCACATATTTTGAATGACGCGCACTTGCTGATCAACAGACCTGTGAGGAGGAATTCAGGAGACAATTCACGATGATGCTCACTGATTACCTAACTTACCCCGTCAAGACCTCAAGAGACGAAAAAACGAAAGTTTGAACACACGCTACTATGACTTAGTTGGAACAACATGCGCTAACCTAAAGAATTGAGTCCTATAGCGATCACGCATCAAATTCCGTTTAGTACCTAGCGTACTTATGTTGAAGGCGTTTGCGCATCCTGGTACACAAAAAAGAAATGTGACACACTTCATAATAAGCGCAGTTTTCCAATGCTCCGCACACACAAAAATTTAGCAACAAGCTATCTGTAATTTCGTTTTGAGCCACAATGTTTCTGACAGACATAGTCTAACTAGAAAAGAACAATAGCCATAAATAGGTCATCCGTAAATCGCAACCAGGGTGGATGCCCAGCTTGCGCATGATTCAAGAGCATTCCGACAATAAACATATTTTTGAAAGGAATCGAAAACGTGGACCACTACTGGCGCATACGCAACCTAGCCTTCTACTGATTTTAGAGAAAAAAGTCATCTTTCAAACCCACCAGCTCCAGCAGTTGACTGTGTACTTCATGAAGTTGCCTTGCCTGGCTCGCAACCTTGCCTTTTAACTCTGACAAAAGACGGTTTCTTTTCGATACATCGAGTCTTGTCCGGCGCAATTCCTTCCGCTGCTGGGCGAACTGAAATGCACGCACAAGCATTTTAAAAGCAGAAGCAGGCAAGAAACGACCCTGAACACATACTGGCAAGCTTTCAAAATAACACGAAGTACGTCAACCACGTAAGACAAGATAGTACAGGTGCTGCTGTTAAAGACACTGCATGTTTTTTTCCGAAGAATACAGTTGATTGGACAAAGCAAATTAAATATACAACAATCGAAAATGCTCTCAGAAGTTTCAGCTTAAACAGTTTCAATAATTGTGGTCATGGTTTTCTGTATTAATATATACTCAAACTTCATTTAGCATGCAACTGGAATAACTCCACTGCCTCTGGTAATCGAGATTGATTTAGGAATAATGTCCACAACGGATCAAAAACTTCCAAAGCTTCTAAACAGCGAGCATTTTTCTGACATTGAGCCACGAACAGTTGTTTTTTTCGTCCACTGGAAAAGCTGAAAATTGTATTTTTCAAAAAAACTATGGAGAAAGATGGGAATAAGACGTAGAGTATGAAGACCCTACGAACGAATGGACAAAACCTTCAAACTTGCTTAGTCAATTTTCACCAAAACGAGGATGGGTAACGTAGATTTTCAAGCGCCGAAGAATTTGCGCTGGAATGTTCAATTTTCATCGAAAATGTCCCAAGTATAAAAGCACCCTGTGGGAAAAAGTAGAACTTCTTCGCCCAGGTGACATTTGCATTATACAAAGAGAACTCCAAAATTGCCGTGTTCGATTATTTCGGTAAATGCATTTATATCCTTGTATCTGCAGGGAAAATAACTCAGCTTACGTTGAAGACAAGGTTAGCTGTGAACACGCTCAACAAATACACCTTTAACACACCTCCCAAAATGCTGAAATGTACCGAAAACTGTAATGGAAACGGAACGATGCCTTTAAGTATAAAAAAACTTTTGCATATCCCGCACAACCACGTCCGTGCTTGTTTGACAGCGCGTTGTCCGCAGGTGACATTGCAAGGGCTAAGCTCAGATGGTGACTGCATTGCCACTCAAGTTGGTGGTCAAGTGCAAATGAATAGTTCTACATCAGAGACCAAAATCAAGCGATGGTTGGAAACGGGAGAAGGCACGTTTTTAAAGTTATCTTTGCCCAACTTTTAAGATAATAGGCATTGTTTGATAGCAAACCCAAAAGCGAAGCCGCAACAACCTCACTTCCGAAACGTAACTAAATGTTTCTCTCATCGGTTATTTTGTGCAAGGCTGGCCACATCTATATTTTTCGATGTTAAATGTTAAAAAATGTACAATAACTAGATGCGACTATGTGATAAACAATATAATGGCAGAGTAGGAAAAGACACAAGCACAGCTTCTGGCTACACGATAAAATTGCAACGGTATTTACGACAAATTAAAATTCTTACCTGTTTAATTAAAAGCTTCGTCGTTGCGCGGTTGCTTCTCTGCACTCGTCTTATGCGAGCAATTCGCAACTTGCAGCAGTTTGGGAAGCTGTTTTTGGAATATTCGTCGGTAGAGGAGGTTGAAAATGATGGCCAAGCTTCTGCGAATTTGAATTTACTGCATGAATTACACGTGTTGGAGAAACACTACAATTGCGTTAAAATAAACGATTTCTAAGAGATTTGTAACCAAATTAAAGTCACATTGAGACGGGAATTGACACAACTGATCACGAAAAAACTGAACTCTAAGCATCAGCATGGTTGAAAAAGCAAAACCCATGGTTGAAAGATAAGATAAAGAACAAGGTTTTGAACTCCTCACATTGCCCATTTTCAATTTCTACGCCCGGCTACATTCACCGAATGAGCTGGTACACGTGGTGCGTGGTTGACTTACGAAAAATACAATTGCAATAAAACACGCACTGCGTTTACTAGTGCATACAATGAATACAACTGAAAACAAGAGCTAAAAATGGACAAGTAAAGAGTGGGAAACGTTCCACTTTTACTTCTTACATGTTATTTTTGGCATTTACTTTTTCAACCAAGTTACGCAAAACCTCTACATCTTATGCTTTTAAGCGGCTTAAGAGTCAACACCTCCAGTGACATCAGAATTAGAACTACGCGCTCGTATCCATGGGCGAGTGCAACTAAAAACACACAAACCTAATTTGCAATACTGTCTGATATCAAATTCAACCTAGTGTAGTACATCTTCCAAAGCAGTGCAAAAAATTAAGATTTGAGCATCTTTATCTGCCTGGTGTAATATTTACATAGGCTGCTATGCCTGATGCAGCTGAGGATCAACATAAAAACATTTAGCTCTCTTGAACCCCAATAGAACGGACCTGCAGCAGTCAGTGGAATTCTAGAACCATCGCTTAAGGAAGAATACGTCAGATTGATATCAAAATCGGGAGACAAGCAGCCTCGAAACAAAGGTGCGATTTTGTCGTCGAAGTGTTCCATCGCCATAGAAGATATGTCTCTTACTTCCTAAAGTAGAAGCATCGAGGTTATTAAAATAACATCTAATTTGGCTTTGGTTATGTAACGATAAAGGCTAGGGACGGCATGGTCCAAGATTTTTTTCAGCCCGGACCGCCCATAACCTGACAATCTAAGCCGTTAACAGCCCGTTGATATATTTTTTTCAATCCGGCCGGCCCATGATCCACTAAACAATCATATGGCTTAGTTACAAATATCAAACAAAAACAATTTAACTGTTGAAACGATAGTGATTTGGTAAATAGGCCTATAAAAACACCTATTAACTTTCAAGTAACTAGTCTTTACAAAAGCCAGGTAAGTTTCACTCACTTTTCACACCACCGAGTGGTTTTCTTAGCTCAAAAATTTTTTTGAAAGTTTTTTCATCATTAGTAGGTGGTAGTGACCTAGTGAAATCTAACTGTTAAAAATATTGCTCATGGTGCGGTGGTTCAAACCTGGTGATCCGCCTAAAAACCAGACCTTTAGTGGCCTGTACCATCTCTGATGAAGACTTATTTCTCTGTACATCAAATATCTTGCATGCAAGTCCAAACAAACGCTAAAGACCTTAGAGACGATTTAACTATCCCTCAATTTGCATTATTTCTCAAAGTACTCTCATGCCACTGGCACAATAATGCTATAATAAAACATTCTCTCCATTGTTTCAAGAGGAGCACATGGTTTTGGTCTTACAAGTTCAGTTGCATATACAGTAATATGGACTTTCATATATGAATAATTAAAAATTTGTTGGCATTTACAAAAATTTTTACATTGATTGTCTGACCTTTTTTGATTATGACAGTGAAGAGTAAAAATTTTGCTTTAAGTGTTTATCTGTAACAATTGTGACACAAAACAAAATGACGTGCTGACACTGAACAGTACAGGGACATCTACTGATGGAAGACAATTGGTCATAAAAAGAAGAAAAAAGTGCAGATTTGCTTTTGTCAATTTTTATTTTATTTTCTTAATTATGCTGTTTCATGATAGTGTTCACATCTTTTTTGACATAAGCTAAATTCTTAGTGGAATGATGGCATCAACGAAAAACTAAAATGCACTAATATACTGTACATTATGGTGGATCAAAAAAAACCTCAAAATTGGTTTCTGAGCATGACATGTCATCGGCCATGCCATGATTGCATACCTTCTGAACAGTTTAAGCCTACTATCATCTTTGTAGCTTGAGCGATTCATGACATGCGGATTTCTCTTAAAATTTGACCCTGATGTTAGGTTTTGGTCAGGTGGCACGAACACATTGACATGCCACACCCAAAAACAAATACTGAGTTTCATATTAGACAGAGTGCCAACTGTATAGACCATATCAGAATCAGTATACATCTCACTGTTGACATTACACAATACATGCAGGAAAAAGAACAGCTTTGAAAAACAAGCAGGTATTTTTGGCAAAAGCACTTTTAATTGCTTATATTATCAAAGCAAAAAACTTACTGTATTAGTATTGACAAACTGACATGAGCCATAAAATGCCTGTTTGAAAATATGAAATTGAAAAACTGATTTGCATATGTTTGTAACATTAATTTGAACAATAATACAACTGATCCAAAACACCTATTAATGGATAAATTATACTTCTTAACCAACACCATATCAGGCAAAATATTCAAAGCCAAACCAAACTTTCATGAAATCTTAAGGTAGAGACCAAGGCCATCAGAAACAGGTTTTGAGGCTGAGAGTTGTTTTGAAACCTTTGCTTTAAAATTAATGTCTTCTAGAACTGACAATTTAACAAGTAGAAAAAATAATTTCAGCAATTTTACTTGATAGCCGAATACAGTGTGTTGTCACCAGTGTATTGCTAAGCTTGGCCAAGGTTGATGCAGAAAAAATAAAATAATGCTCACAAACTTGTAAACGTGTTTCATGATGGTGCAACTGAATTCAAGCTTGTGATTTGATTGCAAGGGTGCTTCAAACTGGAGGTTTGGGATTTAGTGCTCAAGCAGATTAAAGTCAACAAAGCAAGCAAGCTTCATTTAAATGCCCACAGCTTACCTTGCTGATGCCTCTCAACAGTTTAAGGTTGGAAACAAAAATGATCAAAAATAATATCGCAAGAACTGGAATGGTTTGAATTTTCGTTGGACATACAACTTATTCAGCATACACATTAGACTTTGTACAACAAACATAATTGACATAATGAAAACATTGCATGTATGGTATGATTATGCAAGATGTTCATACCTTAAAAATTCAGTTCTATACAGCAACTTTTCACTTTGTATAAACTTGATATGAAAAAAGCACACTGAGTTATACCACTACACCAGCCATAAAACATCTTACCTGCAGTAAACCAGAGGTTGATTGCAATGGACTGCAGGAGTTTATTGTATGAAGTACAGAAAACATTTCATCAAGAACTTTTCCAGGTATGAAGCAACAAGCTCCAGAAAGAATATACTTGTTATAAGTCATTTTGAGTAGAGAGAATCGTGTATCAAGCCCTTGCAAGGCATCGTGTCTTGGATAAAGTTTATGCTTGCGACGCTCTGACTCTCGCCTAGGCAGCTCTTCCTTGATCTGATAATAAAAAACATGCATGATAACCAATTGTATTGTCCCAAAGACTGCATTGCTCTTTTATTACCACAAATTAAGCTGCAGTGTATTACACACAATCAAGCTAGAAACTGTCAATTCAATATTGCAAGGAGTCATGGATTCAGTTGCAAAAATTAGCATCCAGTTTGTTTTAGGAAGTCACTACAGATATCCCTGGCCTGACGCAATTCAAATAAAAGGGTCAGTTTGTCATTCAAACGGCATGGATCTTGTAGCCTAGGGGTTATGCGTTACAGCTGCTACGCCAATGGTTTTCAGTTCGACTCTCACCTTGCCGACTTTACTTTTTTTTCTTTACTTTTTATCAGGCTTATATGTGTTACCTTCACGGGTTAGTGTTAGGTTAGCCTTAGCTTAGGATTAGATTAGGGTTATGGTTAGGGTTAAGTTTAGGGTTTATCTTTTACGTTTACTTCGTTTCTACCACGCCCACTGCACTCTCGTCGTGCATTACTGTTATGTCACCAGTGGCGTATGAATAAGTTTTCAAACTTCAAGATCCGCAGGCATATCTATAACCACTGCCTTTTTTACATTTGCATACTGTTTATTTTTTTGCTGAGACATGTCTGTTATTTGTCCCACAATGATGTTCAAACTTGCCATAACAGTATTTATTGACCATGTTTTGCAACAAAATAGCTGCACATAAAAAGAAGGAAGTGAGTACATGGATACACCTGGCCTGACGGGTCAGTTTGTCATTCGAATGGCGTGGATCTCATAGCCTAGGGGTTATGCGATATAGCTGCTATGCCAATGGTTTTCGGTTCGACTTGCCGACTTTCTTTTTTTTTCTTTACTTCTTTTCAGGCTTACGTGTTACCTTTAGGGGTTAGTGTTAGGTTTGGGTTAGGATTAGGCCAGGGCTATGGTTAAGGTTTACTCTTGTCGTACATTACTGTTACGTCACAGGTGGCACATGAATAAGTTTTCCAATTTCTAGATCCACTGCCTAAAAAAGCTAGGGTTAGGGCTAAGGTTTACCTTTTGTGTTTACTAAGCTTCAACAAAGCCTACTGCATTCTGACTGTGTGTTACTGTCATGTTACAATAGGTGGTTGAATAATAAGGTTTCTAATTTAAAGATCCATGGACAGTTCTGTAGCCAATGCCTAAAATAAATAATGTAATTGCATACTTCCAGCATAGCACCTGTTTTAGACTTGTTGAGAGTTCAGCTTGAGCACTAATAAAGCCAGCATTAAGACAAGATGATGCAACGCTGTTGAATTGTTGACAAACCTAAATAAAAAGGTAAGTTTTCATGTACTATATTCTGATTATGTGCTCAAATACTACATTTGATTTAGTAAGGTAAAGTCTATGAAAACATTTGTTTAGTATATTGTATTAACTCCTTGAGAGCCGGCCTATAGTATATTCGTACTTGGATTTCGGCCTAAAAAACAGCAGTTTTTGGCTGCCTTACCAACGCCCTAGCTCCTCCACCGATTGCACTAGAGAGCTGTTCAAAAGCGCAAACGTATCGGCCAGTCTAGTAGATTGCACTCGAAAAAAAATGTTTTGGTTGGGGGGTGCGCGTTTTTTGTGAGTGACGACATAAGTGAAGTAGTTTTAGGGTCATTTTGGCTCATGTTACCTGGCCTAGGGCCCAACCACTAGGCCAAAGTGTTTCGCTGAAGTTTTCATTGGAAA
>JGI24158J21664_10013546_pt1 | contig 10752 bp, 9 predicted proteins | sample Ectturendosymbi3_FD_21664 | JGI IMG/M metagenome (IMG submission 21664)
AGATGTGTCGAACACGAAACTAGTTTCCTTGTGCAAATAAATTATTGCGACTGATTCGCTTGATGTATGGTCACTGCGGTGACTTTGCTATTATTGCCATCTCGATAAGGGTTTTCATCTTTGCGCCCGAACCTCGCATCCACTTAAAAAGTGCGGCTAGAAACATCGGGCTCACTTTACCTACCTAGGTGTTTTTCTGCTGGTGGGGTGTCAGTTCATTCATTCAGTTTTAGGGAAACGAACATACAAAAAAAAACAACTCACAAATAAACAAGATAAAATAAACAAGCAAACTCATGAATAGAAATACAATCAAAATTGTATTTGCATCTTCCTGGGGAACCTATATAACCAGGTGGTTTTCTAGTCAGGTCCCCCGACCCCTTCTAGTCTAATGTTAAAGTAGATAATGTTTTATTAATAGGGTTTAAGGTTTGTATCATCAAAAAGGTTTGTTGTGATACTGGAGAATACTGAAGGTAGCATATCACTGACACGGGTTAACATTGGTTTAAGAAGTGTAACTTCACTTGCATTTCTTTTTGAAAACATAGTAGAGGTTATACTTTTAAATTTTGATCTAAAGATTCCCAAATCTTAACTGCTATATAAGCAAGAGATCTTTGTGCAGTTGCCAATCTTTTTCTGGGAACTATATATTCTTGAAATGTTTTCTGTATAGCCTAGTTACTAGTATTGTATGAATGTTAATGTATAGTATATTGTCCAACTTTGTGAATAAATACTACTGTAGTTAAAAACAGGTGGTAAACAACCATGCTTCAATTGATGCATCAGTTTTGCTATTTGTAAGTCGTAAATGTCATTAAAGTTAAAAATTTTGAGCTGCGCATACAGTTTTACAGCATTTGATCTATATGAACTTAAATGTAATCAATCTTATAATTTTATTCTGTATTGTTTTTATTGTTTTAAGATGTGTTTCTGTTATGGCAATTATGTCTGGGGTGGATTTTAGTTCTGATAGATAGTATTGCTGCAAGTTTGGTAGTTTTTTTTGCAAGCTCCTCACATTGCAATATAGAAATAAGTCCCTTTCCTTCTTATTTTCTATGAATTTAATAAAGCTACNTTGATCATAATACTTGCAGATNTCAGGTTCAGTTGGGCCTNGNGTATCTTTATTATTGTCGAAAGCTATGTCAANGTATTTTGTTTCTCATTACATACATGGTTAAATAGTCATTGTATTTCTTCATTTGCTAAGTTACTAAACAGAATCTCAATCTGATTTTTATACAATGGTGACAGTAATATGGTTCAGGGCTAGATGCCAGTAAGTTAAAANTAGGCAGACACATATCAATACAGTTAAAATGCAACCATCTCTCACACAAATCACAACACAAGGAAGCTATGGNTTTTTGGTTTTTCCTGCAGGNCTTTACACAAATCGCGCACAGGAAATTTTACAGGCATACATACATGGCCCATGCCTTCGCTTTCGCGGCGATTGGAATGTCGAAGACATAAGAACATTTTGCGAAAAGTTCTTATACAATGCAATTGCGAGTACAGACAATGTAACTGCACAACAAAAGAATTGTTCTTCCAGTAGCATCGACGATCGCCCGGGCAGAGATTTGTTTAGGGTGTGGAAGAGATCGTCCATTTCTCAACCGCACATACTTGGTCTTCGACAAGGTTATTCCGATGGGAAGGCAGTAGGCAACACGACCGGACTCCGACGAAGATTGCATCCACATTGGAGAATTTCCCGGCTACAGTCATTATGCCGAGCGCTTGGCCAGACAAGTTCCAATTTTTAAGGTCTTGGCACAACCTGGCCGAGATTCGAACCACACGAACAACGATCTACCAGACATGAAGCGAGCGCTCTAACCACTAGGCCACACGTCAGGTAACAGGCATAGTGAATTCACTACAGTATATCTGGAACTTATGCACTACACAATAATGAAGTTTCACAGTTGACATTACTATTAATTTTACTCAGCATGCAAATCTGCTAAAAATTTCACTCCCAACTCTTTCCAGTTTTTATCAATGTTTAGTTGGAACAGATCATCAGTATTTTTTATATTGTACCATGTATGTTTATGTTACTTTTATGGCTCCATTCCAAACATATGCATCTTGTATGTTGGAATGATTTTGCAAATAGGTATATAGTTTGTATCTGGTACTTGTTAGATCTTCACAGACTGCAATTTTGGTGCCTTTCCGTTTTTTTTTCTTTTCTTTGTCAATTCTTGCTTTTTAGCATATGAAACAAAATGAGCAATTATTCCTCTAGGCTTAGCTGCTTTGGATTTTATCTTTTTGCCCACCTGTGGACTCATTGTATATCTTCTTCATGCAGAATAATGTGACAAATGTCCAGTTTCCTTGATAGTTTCAAGAGTTGTTTTTTGCCATCATCCTCAACTGTGTAGTCCTATGGTATTCCAAAGATTCTAACATTTTCTCTTCTGCTGTATTGGTCCAATTCATCAGTTCGAAAGTATTCAGTATGCACAAGGTTTTTAAGTTTTTGGTTTTCTTGTTTTAACTTAACATTTTCATTTTGAACTTTTTCTAATTTGGATTCAAGTCCCACCAGCTTGTCCCATATGTTACTTATTGTTGATCTTACTTCAAGCAAAGCTGAATGCACAGCTTCCAGGTTGATTCCTTTTAAGCTTGTCTTTGCCATTTTCACACCAAAGCACTTGTAATTTAAAATATAAACAGCTTATTCAAATAAAATCCCAAAACCTTATTCAAATAGAATGGGGTGTCAGGGTTACCAATTTAGCTTTTTGGAAGCCATGTTTTCAAATTCTGGCTTTTTTTGAACACCTTTTTGGCTTGTTTTGAAAAATAAGCCTGACAAAATCTGGCTTTTCAGTCGGAAAGGCTGGTTCTCGAAAACATTGATTGTCTGAACTGCATATTTATTAGGCAGTGGCTATAGATACACCTGTGGATCTTGAAATTTGAAAACTTATTCATACGCCACCTGCGACTTAACAGTAATGCACGACGAGACTGCAATAGGCTTGGTAAAACGAACTAAACATAAATGATAACCGTAGCCCTAACCCTAACCTAATGCTAGAATAACCCTAAGCTAAGGCTACCCTAATGCTAGCCTATCCCTAACCCTAAGCTAACATAACCCTAACCTAGTGTGAACCTAATACTGACCCTTAAAAGTAACACGTAAGCCTGAAAATAAGTAAAGTAAAAAAAGTAAAGTCGGCAAGGTGAGAGTCGAACCGAAAACCATTGACATAGCAGCCGTAATACATAACCACTACACCAAGAGACCCATGCCGTTTGAATGACAGACTGACCCTTTTATTTGAATTGCATCAGGCCAGGTGTGTCCGTAGTCACTTCCTATTTATTACAATACAAATATCTAATCTGAAAAGAGTCTATAACCATGCAGGGTGCACAAAATATTGAAGGCACTAGCTCTAGGTCAGTGGGACGGCACTAGCTCAGTGGTAAATTCTCTCAATTGGAAGGTTGGGTGTTCGATCCACGGCCACTGAGTGAACTGCCGTAGCACACCTTGGGCAAGAGTGTTCACCCTAAATCGCCCCACCAGGGGGTAAATGTCAGGCTTTGGCCTGCCGCTAACTGCCGTCACCAAAAATTCGAATTAAAATATTGAAAAGATTTTATTGTTGCCCTAAAAATGATCAATGTTATTAATAAGAAACAAATGTATGACAGTGTAATTACAGGGAAAGAAACTGCTTCTAAAGAGTAGAATTGTATTATGGCAGTGGCTACAGAACCATCGATCGATGGGTCTTTAAATTAAAAACATTATTTGACCATCTGTAATTTGACAGTAATGCGTGACGAGAATGCAGTAGGATTGGTAGAAACATACAAAACATAAAATCCTAAACCTAAAACTTAACCCTAACCATGGGCGTCGGAAGAATTTTTTGCAGGGGGCCACTAGAGGAATTTTCTAAAATGTCTGTAGGGGTGCTAAAAGTGGTGAAATTTGTTTTTTTCCCTGGAAACTAAGAAAACAAGCTTTTTTTGCTGAAATTTAAAAAATCCATGTGGGGGCCAAGGCCTCCCTGCCGCCACTTCCGACATCCATGATCCTAACCACAGCCCAAACCCCAACGCTGACCTTATGCTAACAATAGCCTAACACTAACCCCTAAACCCAACCCCCTAAAGTTAACCCCTAAACCCAATCCCTAAATGTAACCCCTGAACCTAATCCCTTAATCTAACCTTAAAACTTAATCCCTAAACCCCTATATCTCATCCCTAAATGTAATCCTTAAACCTAAAGTTTGAAATGTTTTGAAAAAAGAAAAGAAAAACTGCCCTAATGATTTGAAACTTGCAACCACTCAAATCCAAAGTCGCCAAGGTGAGAGGCGAACCAATAAACAATTTGCACCGCGGACTTGGAACCTACCCATTAGGCAACCAGATCAATGCTGGTCGAATGACAAACTGACCGCTTTATTCGAACAGCGTCATTGGAGGCGGTATGGTTGCATAAGTTTTAAAATGGGAAGATCCATGGGTGGTTCCGTAGCTACTTCCTTGTGTTATATCGATGTTTCTGATGAATTTTAATGTTTATTCTGTGTTTGGTTGTGCATATTTTATGTGATATGCCTTGAAACTGCTATCTGGCTTTTTTCTGGCCCTTTTTGGGACAAGGTCTGGCTTTGTTTGGTGAAGATAGGTTAGCAACCCTGTGGCGTGCTGCAGTCATTGCTCTCCACAGATGATCACTATCCCGTTTGCCGGTTGGATATCCGCCAGGATAGTGAGTTGCAACCAGATATGGATATCCAAAAACTACTTTGAAACTAGAATGATCACTATCCGGTTTGCCAGTTGGATATCCGCCAGGATAGTGAGTTGCAACCAGATATGGATATCCAAAAACTACTTTGAAACTAGAACCGAATACGGATAAGGATATATCCGAAATGCTTTTCTAAATGTTTCCAGGATTCANACTCTTGGCAAAATTCAGTATGTAAATAAAAGGCAATGTTTATTTTGCCGCCAAGATGCAGCAGCAACAGGCTTGGCAGAAACGAAGTTAACACAAAAGATAGACCCTAAAGGTAACCCTAACCCCAAACACTAACCCCTACCCCTACCAAACGCTTACCGTAACGCAAACGCTAACTGAAGCCTAATCCCAGCACCTAAGGGAAAGTTTAGAAAGCTATGAAAAAAGTAAAAAAAAGAAAAGGGAAGTCGCCAAGGTGAGAGTCAAACTGAAAAGCAATGGTGTACCAGACTTGAAGCATAACCGCTATGCTACAAGCAGCACGCCGATTGCAATGACAAACTGACCTTTTTATTTTAACTGCATCATGCCACAAGACTAAATGTTCGACTGGCGGCACAATAGCTCCAGCCGATCTGTTGCTGCCAGAATATTGGCAGTAAATAGACACTACCTAAATAAAATTGTCACTGCTAAAGTTAAAAAAGTAGAAATTGAGGTTGCAGCTTCTCTGTGATGCCACTGATCAACAACAACTATTGATCATCTGAGTGAAATGGTAAAAAGCAGTGTAAATGGTTGTTTGTTGCAGATAAATTTGGTGTATTTTTGACTAGATTTGGTATATCTGTTTGTTGCAAGAAGAGTTGGCATCCCTGGCTGCAGAATCCAGTCCACACTGGCATTCAGCTAGTCAATTAGACACTGCCTTCGCCTTATTCGTCAGTGCTCATATTAGTCATAACCAGCATTTTTTTCACTACATAGGCAATACTTTACTGTAGCCTAGTAAATATAGTTCACGAATGTCATTGCATTGATGATTACAGTAGCACTGCGCTGTGTTGTGGCCCAGGCATGTCATCTAGAAATAGAAAACAATTCAGAAAACGAAGGAAGGTCTCAGAGTCTGATGAAGAAGTTCATGAAGAACCTGTGAGGTAAAAATATGAGTTAATTGTTAATTGAGCATCAATTTGGAAAATAGCGTTGGTGGACTTTTATTTGAACACCAATTCAGAAAATAGCATTAAAACATGTTCGTGGACTTGTTATGATGCACTGACAATGCATATATGCATGGAAGTTGTCATTGGTGAGTATTTATGAAGTTACACACAATCAAAATGTAACCTTGCATACTGAACTATAAGGCACGTTTACCTGCCATGTACATTGGACAGCCACAACACGGCGGCAGTAACACTGCGTGAGAACTGCTGAGTCATTGGTTGCCTTGTTAAGGGTTAAATCCAAACCGTAACGTAACTGTAAACCCTAACCCTAACCCTAAAACACCAATATGTTTTTCAACATTTTCTGAATTGGTTTTCAATTACAATCTGACCAAATATGTAATAAAGAAGGTTGGTTTGACAACTACGTAATTTTGATTTTGTTTTTATCAACAAAACACATCTAGTCTATTTGTGAATAAAGAGTAAAGATTTAGTTCAATTGTATTTTCGACCTGCTGTGGGAAGACAGACTACTTCAAACAAAGTTTGTGTGCAATTCAGTGGTCCCCAACTTTTTTGTAACTGCAGACTGGTCAGCGTTTTGTCATTTTACGTCAGCCTGGAAGTACACCATAATGGTTGTTATATTTCAACAGCTCAAATACCTTGCAATTTTGCAGCCTGGTACCAATTTATCCGTGGCACATGAATTAGGTAATAGGGACCACTGATGTAAATAAACACATACATGTACTGTGTCACTGATAAACCCCATTTGACTGTCCAATTTGTTGTTCAAAATCAAGATTTATGAGCTAAAATTTTTCAAATTGCAGCAATTTCAAGATTTTGATATGATTTTTAATTAATTTGATTAACTTGTTAGCATAGTATACACTGTCTGCAATGAATATACACAGTGCCATGAATAAAAACAGAAGTCAATAATAACAAAGCAATAAGAACAGTGCTTGAAACTTGAAAGATGTGAACAATGAAAAGGAAGGAGGTACAAAACGGAGCATGAAGTTATGGAGGTTAAAGTTAGTACAATACTGCATTCGATTAACCATTGCCAAAAATGAAACTTTTTCCAAAACACCAGTAACTTTCTTGCAGGATAACTGTCTTGACTTGCTTCGTTGTGCTTTCTTGCGCAAGTTGTCTGGATGCGTGAGAAATATAACAGCGTGTTGTCAACACCTACCGAGACTGATTTAAAATCGGCCGTTTTGACCGATACCGACATATCGGTAAAACCCAAATATCGGCCGATATATCGGTCTATCTCTAGCCAGAACGGCCAATTTATCGACCTCAGTAGATGTTGACAAAACGCTATTTCTTATATTCCTCACGCATGCAGACAACTTGCCAAGAAAGAACAACGAACCAAGTCAAGACAGTTATTTTGCAGCAACGCTAGCAGGTGCGTTTTCATAAACAAGTAGACAAGATGAACCATGGAGCACGCGTCGGCCGTCGCAGCCGAAACAAAAGCATCATCATTAATCAGATTAATTAAAAATCATAGAAAAATATTGAAATTTGAAACATTTTCGCTTATAAATTTTGAGTTTTGAAGTTTTTTAAGAAAAGGTAAGGCATAGAAGACATTAGATTTTTGATAATGAAGCAGAAAACAAGGTTTGAAAATTGTGAAAATATTGGTTATCGGCTATCGGTCCATGAATGGCTGACATATCAGTATCGGCCCCCAAAAAGCCATATCGGTCGATCTCTCATTGGTACAACACCTAATGCGATCTGTTCTTTTCTCTCGGGCTTTAAATGTAAAAATTCCAATAGAAAAATTACTAGCTATTGAAACTCCCCTTGACACATTGTCAGCTTGCAGCCTAATGCACTAAGCATAACTGCTTGTCACTTCCATTAACAGATGCTGTTGTGTAACTCAATTGCAGGTGTGTTTACGTGTGGGGTGGACATGAGTGTATATTTGTAGAGATGCATATATTCATATATATGGGTGTGTTTATATGTGCATGTGACGTGCTTGGGTGTGAACCAGGATGTTAATTTATTTATATAGCAAGACCATATACCATATCTGATTTCAGAGATGTGCTGGAAGCTACCCGTGAATTGCAAAAAATACGCAAGAGGCAGATGGGAGTGAGCGCTGCTTCACTTGCCACCGGCTTAAAGCTTACGAAGACGGATGAAATGCTTATGGAGGTATGCGCTCAGGCGAACTGAGTTTGTACGAGGAAGTTTCAGCCTTGCTTCATAGGTGTGGCGCTGATTTAAGGCCAGGGCCCTTTTAATTGATCAGCATGCTCTTCGTAGTGCAAAGGTGGGAAACCCGCTGCCCGCGTGAACATTTGATATGGTCCGCATCAGATGTTTCGTTACCAAGTTAAAACGTAACTCAATGACAAGCAGACACGAAGCTAGTAAACCAAGAGAAGCATGTCTCGCTCCTTGACATAGTTTTCTCTCCTTATTTTCTCAGGAAGATAAAGGTAGAATTTGAAAATAAAATTACTTAATTTTTGCGGCCCGCCAGCGATGTTCCACAATTCATGCGGCCCGTGATAGTAAATAGGTTCCCCATCCCTGTCGTAGTGTTTATTTGCGTCTTCGGTGAAAATGTGCGTCCTCACCACACTTATACAGGGTCTGAAAAAACAATCCGTTTAGCTTCAGGAATCTTTTCATCGTAGCAACATGAGAAGTGTGTACTTGTCTGTTTGGAGTGTGCGGCGCTCTGTAAGGTATAAGTGGTTGTTAAATGGAACATTTCAGACAGATCCGTTCAAACTAAAAACCGGAGGCTTAATTGACTTGCGGAGCATCAAGGATAGAAATCGTGACAGGACTTACGAAGACGTTGACAGAGATGTGACAAACCTTGGTTCAACATTTTCTGTCGAAACTAATCGAAGAGATGAAGATTCTGAAATGTACGTAACACGTACACCTTGTGCAGTTTTTGACCGCTGTGTTTCGTACTTTCAACGAGACAGTTTTCTTGTATTTTCGTAAATCAGGCTGTAAACTTCCTCTTCACCGAAATTGCAATGTGAATTGTTCGTTTATTGTAACACTGCTTATCACTGTGCCTTTTCCTGTTGTAAGGGCTGCATACATTGATAATGAAATGAAGAAACTGAAAGGCGAGTCATCACAAGACGAATCTGAGAAGAAATCAAAATTTAAGGCTGCAGAAGATGCGCTCTATCAGCTTCCAGAACATTTACAGGCAAGTGAGCGGGTTGTTACTGCTCCAAAGAGATGAGTGATCCTTAACGCAAACATCGTTGCACTTCATGCAGGTAGACAATAGCAAAGGATTACAATAATTATATTTATGAATATCAGAATGTATTAATGGTTCGCATGCAGCATCATAACAATGGGAGGTGGAAGGTCATCTGTCTATCCCTTACCACCAAAAACATTTGAGAATGACCGACAAAAGTTGGTACAATCGATGTGGTTTACGTGAAACCCGCATTTATTGAAAAGCCGCAATAAGCTAATTTATTTCACCGGATTTAACTTGATAATTTTATTGACTTCTGCTTTCTGTCGTAGCTGCATTAAAGAAAATCTTAGTTTAATTGCCTGACGTTTGTTTGTAGATTGCTGTAAAGAAACAGTCAGAGGAAATGTTGTCGAATCAAATGTTGAGTGGAATTCCGGAGATCGACCTCGGCATCGAGTATGTGCCTGTGTTTAAATTGATCCCGTACTGTACCACTGACATAGGCAAGAAGCGGAGACTTACATGGGCCAGAAAATATTAAAATCTGGGCCGTGCCGCAAAAACCTCAGCCCGTTAATAACTCTAACAGTGCTTATTGGAATGACGTACCCGAAAATACTCCGTTTAATCCGCATGTATACCTTAAAAGTCAACTCAGTGTGCGACTGCGAGTTCCCTGAGAGAACAGCTTTGTTGTACGGGCCAGGCTTAAAAATTCCAAACTGAGCGGATGGTGGGTCGGACTGGATTTGAATCATGATGTAAAAAATCCGTCAGAGCAGGGTTTCCTCCAGAAAGTAGTTATTAAAGCAAGTGATGACGCTGCAATTATTTGTCGCAAGCACTGATATTGACGTAGTTTGTGAAAGAACCGAGGTGAGATAACTGCAAACAGCCACTTGTTTCTCGCCTCTTGTAAAATACGCTGCTCCAGTGTCACCGAGTCTTCGTGCGTTGCAGTGTAAAGATAAAGAACATCGAGCGTACCGAAGAAGCAAAGCAACGGCTCGTTAAAGAATTGTCAAAGAGAAAGGAAAAGGGCCAATCTTTCGTACCGTCTAACATGGCCGTCAACTACGTGCAACATAAGCGATGTAAGCATTGGGTTTTACAGTGACCTACCATTGCATCTTTGTCGTCGGTAATTTTCGATAGCTATTGAAGTTGCCAACCGCCTGATCTTTAAGGCATCATCGGACTCTTTCACTGTCCATGTACTCGTATCGCTTGGCGAATGTACGATTTTGTGACATTGTCTGTATAATATTATTTCGCTTCGTTCCTATCTGAGGAGTGAACTGTGTTCATGGGCGTAACGCATACTCGTTGTTTTGTACCAATCTGATTCGCCATTTGAAGATCACAGCAGTAGATTCACTACGCAACAAAAAAATTTTCATGTCGAGGTTGGGATGTTTCTGGATAATTTTTGTCCGCTGAATCCGAATTTGGGTCTTGTTTCTCCTGCTGTCAGTATTTTTCAAGGTATTTGCAATATTATATATATTTTTCTCTAAATATCTAATTAGTCAAATATTTTTACTAACTTACATCACAACTTTTGAACCTGAAACCCCAGCAGG
>JGI24158J21664_10013550_pt1 | contig 10749 bp, 5 predicted proteins | sample Ectturendosymbi3_FD_21664 | JGI IMG/M metagenome (IMG submission 21664)
ATTCAGTTCTTAGTATTGTCTGTTCAACTGCATTAAAATGCAGATAAGTGTATGACCAAATGTGTTTATCCAAATATATTCGAATTGAACTTAGAAACAAAGTATTTTTTAGTTTCCTGATATAGATGATATGTGATGGAGGTATCCTGCAGTACAGTATACTCGATTACCTCAATGTACAATGCACAAAGTACGTAAACGATAGCCCTCTTTCAGCTCAGCTTTCATGTGAGTCCGTTACTCATCGGATCTCACAAACTAATACACGAAGTTATTAGAAAGAATTTGTTGATTTTACATATATTTAATGTGCTTATTCCTGACATACAAAACTTAAATTATACACTCACTAACAAAAAATTACTATATGGTATTGTTGGAAAGAGTCGAAACTTCTTGCCTAAATGCTTTGAGATTTTGCCTAAATCTTTGACAATCCAAAATTTGTTGAGGTTCGATTATCGGACAAACTAACAGTAACATTCCGTGAGATCATCGCACTGCAGTACTTGAAATAAACTAGATAGCAAGGATGACAAAGACAAAATGGTTCTATTGCGGTACTATTCGAAGAGCCATACCGCAGCATCACATAAATTTAACGACTTTACCGTTTTCTGGCAACCATTGATTTCACTCCCTGGATGTCTGTGAAGGTAAGTGATATCACCAATTGTTCGTGTAAATTAATATTCAAAAAGTGATCTTCTTGCAATGCTAGTTTTTTTGCTGTTGCATTTGATCCCCATGCATATCTAAAAAATAAGATGAAGCATCAACTCAACTTAAAAGAATTTGAAAACTGGCAATATTCAATAATGTAGCACTGCTCTGTCTGCAACGACGTCACAAAAACTTAGAACAGATTATGTTGATTAACACGGGCAAAACCCAAATCGCGATTTTATAAATTACTTTTGGGTAGCAAAAACACAACTTGCTCTGTAACTCGTAACAACGGCTGCCTATCAAGGAAAAATTCACTTCAGTACTACGGCTGGTATGCGAATAAATCACCATGGACACTTTAAAGTTCAACGCTTTCAACTTTTTGAATAAATCATAAAAGACGACTGTGCCTCTAGTCCTACTGTTCCCCACCTTCCCCTACTTTTCCTTCATTTAGTTTCATACTTCATACTGGAAGTGTGTCAGAGTCTTGCGTGCAATTCCTATCTAATCGCATCCACAGGATATTTCCAAACACAACAAGTCTTTCAAAGTCAACCAGTCATGATTTCTCAAAGTGGCTACCTGCAACCAGGACATCAGACTATCTTAGAAGGTCAACCTGTCCATGAAGAACCCATAGCAACTCAACATAAGGTATGAATATAAGTCTGACAGTAATTATAAGGAGTCTGATGATATGTCCACCATCCTTAATTTACTCCTTGTAGAAAAATCGTAATTATCATATCCATTTTTGATAATAAAAATATAACGTATTTTCACGTTATCAACAATGATTATTGTGCACAATCATAGTAAACATCGCAAAAATAGACGTAAAAGCAACTATGACCTTTGCTGTTGCAAATTCGGTTTTGCAGGGGATCCCACGCATAAAAGATTCCAATGACCTTCGTAAAATTGCAATATTTTTTACAACAAATTAAGACCTGTATCCCAATCGCCTGGCATTCCGATTGCAGTTTTATTTTATTTTTCCAGAATAGTTTTCTTTTCCTTTGAAATTGCAAATCCAAATTCTTCCTTGCAAAAACGCATGATTAAAGTGAAAATCAATAACTACATTTGTCTTTCTTTAATCATGTTTCATGCGTAATTAATCTCAACTGTATTCATAAGTTTGCAAGTCGCAATGGTAACACTAGTGAATCCATCACAATTTATATCACAGGGAAAGTATTGTAATTTCGTATATTTGAACAAATCTTCAATCCTGGAAAAACTAGTGTGAAAACCTTACTAGGGAAATGTTGACACTGACAATAATTGCATAAAAGACAAAAGAACTGTGGCTAGGAACATGGAGCAAGAGCAGAGTAAATTATCTGTATAAAAATATGAGCTCCTACAACCGTGCAAAATACCCCTTTTAAGAACCTACATATAGCGACTGCTTTTCAAGCACGTTTGACGTGGATATACTGCGATGAGGCAGCGCCCGATGACAAGCCACTATCAGAGCTCTAGCGCAGTGGTTCCCAACCTGGGAGGAATTCCTCCCAAAAGAGGAATTTTATCATTTCAGGGAAGGAATTTCCACTTCATAGATAAGTCTCCACTTTATAGATAAGTATGGTCAGCTGACTTTGATTACCTCCCGGTCTTTTCGTTGGCCATGCAAACTAAACAAGCATTGTCTGTCTGTCTCTCGNAATCACTGTAAGTGTTGTACTTCTTTTGTNAAGTTGACATTGACTCTTTCCAGTAGCGAATTAAGGGGGTGGGGCTGACTGGCTAAGGGAATGGGGATGACTTGACCCCACCATTTATGAGGCCCCCAGTCATTAAATCAGTGAAAAGTGTGATATGTACTTGTTAGAAAGGGGTCATTTGTAAGTTTCAGCCAGGGGCCTCATGCAACCTTAATCCGGCCCTGGCTCCTTCAGTTTGTCATATCACTTGTAAGTTATTTATTAGACTATCACACATGTTTGTTGACAAATTTGTTGCTATTATTTGACAACAAATCGTTTTTTTTTTCACTTTCATTGGTTAAGCCATTGTCATCAATGGTTACCATTGTTCCAATTGTAGTTATTGCTAGTCTACGATCCCGAACAGGGGAGGAATGAAAGTTCCATAGGGGAGGAATGAAAAGTATCAGAATGAGCAGGGACAGCAATACATCAAAAAAGGTTGGGATAATCACTGGTCTAGCGGTTTGCGAAAGATATAAAAGGTAAAAGCGTTTTACATATTGCGAAATCTAGACAGCCTGTGAAGTGGCTCATTTGGATGAAGTGATTAATTTAATTTATCTCGGCTAAAAATTTCAAAGTTACTCTCTTGCTAAGACACAAAGAAAACAATAGGTAGGGGACGTTCAATGTAGGGAGTCTTCAGTTTTTCATTGTTGTGTTAACCAGAGCTTTGTTGTTGGAAACAGCTTGTAACTTCTCCCAGGCTTGTCTCATAGTTCTTCCAGTTAATATCAACATTTGTGGAAAGCTTCGGGATCAAGGATTGCATTCTCGGATCGAAAACAACAAAAAAACTTTAGGCTCTCTGCAAGCTATTCTGCTCATGCTTCCCGTTCCTAGCCACAGTTCGTGTGTTTTTTTCCATTCTTATTTCAGCGTCAATATTTCGCTATTCACGTTTTTCAATGGTCTTTGCTGGATTGAGGATAGGTTTATATCCACAAAACCAAGTATTACGTAAAATAAGTTGTGATGGATTCACTTGTCTCGCTATTGTGGCTTACAATTATTGAATGATAAACATGTACAAGTTCCAGTCATCGCAAATGGATCAAAACAGAACCAAGCAGTCAGAATCCTTAAAACTATGCTGCGAGGCTAAACCTTGTTTTGTTTTCATTCTGTTTTCATGTTATGTAAGCTATTTTTGTTTCAGAACCTTGGGAAACCTCCAAAGTACCAAGTAAGAACAACCTGTTTTTCTAACTTTATAGAAACAATTTCAACGTTTGGTAACTTTAATCGTGTTGTTTCTTCAAATGTTCGCCAAAAACCTGGTTTACAAAATTTGAGTTGCTGCCAGAAACAGCAAAAAATTGGCAAATATGATTTTACGCAGTGTGGTAATGAATATGTTGAAATATTAATGCAACATGACATCATTTGGAAAGACAGAGAACGCGAAACAAAAAAACTCCCTATTTTGCAATATGTTGCGTTGTGTTTCACATAATGAAGCGTTTTATCTTGCCAGCAGATTACCTTCAGTATCCTGTTTCTGCACTCAAAAATCATATACTTAAAATTGCCATATCATACCAAGCTATCAAAGACTTTAATTCACATCATAAACTGTTTTAAGTCTTGAAAAACCAGTAATTCCACATTGCACACATATGTTCATTTCTTCATATAAATAGAAAATGCAAAATAAACAATTTGCACATGATTGCTGAATTCTAAATATAGGTTTAAAATAAAAGAGGAAAAGCTTTTTACCCCTGCAACACATATAATAAAAACGTGCGGTGGTAGGTCAACTTTCAGGATGTTGTTTGAGGTTACAGAGATTTTAGAAAAGAGCTTGCAATTTAAAGTTACCACACCTTTGCTTCAATAAAAATAAATCAACTAACTGAAAGTTTCGCTATTATCTCTTTGCCATTTTACCATTTTGAAAGTTTCCAATAAATATTTTATTATAAACTGTTCTATCTGTAATAAAAGCAGTGAAGGCAGCCATTATTATCAGATTGTGCTTGTGGTAACCAGACGGAAAACAGTTAGCTCTCTAACAATCATCTTGAATCGCTGGTAATTGTATAATATCATGAAGATTTTGGACATAGATTCCACCAAATAAGAATTTGTTGTCAAATGAGGAAATTTACAATAGAAGCGCTCAACGTGTGTAGTGGTGCACACCGTCACACTGTGACGACTGTGACTACTGCACCGAACCATATCCCTCAGCCCAATCTAATACAAGCATTGCTTCGGGACTGTACACCAATCGTATACCAGTGTTTTATGAAATCAACAGCCAAAAGCTTTGCTACACATTGGTGGTTGCTAACAACTAAACGACAATTGAGCACATTTATAGCATGGCGAATAATTTTGATTTGAAAAGGGAATATTTGGACACGAGATAATACTGATGCTCCCTACACTTTGTCGGACAAAACCACCCAAAATAAAATACAGGGTTGTCGAAAATAATGTGTCTATTTTTGGTAAAGCAACAGTTTGTGTTAAAAGGAATACTTTGCTTTTTTTCATAAGCTTCTCATGGTGAGTGTAATCTTTTGTGTGGTGTGAGCTTTTTCTTCGCACATCATTATTTCGCGAGCACAGCTCTATAATTTATAATTGGCCTTATCCTAGCTCCTTGGCGCTGAATTAGTGTGGCAACTCACACACTGAAATTTGAAATGACGCTGTCCAATAGCTGATCAGGAATTCCCCGATCTTTGTTCGAATGTTATATTTAAGCGCTACGCATGTTTGCCATGCTTGAGGATTGTTAGCATTGACCTGCCATTTAGGTATTACCACAGAACATTATCGAAAGTGCGTAGGTCTGGAGAATGTGCTGGCCAATTATTGTCCGTACAACGGTAGATGAGCTTGTTTCCAGTGAAGTAACGATGGAGGTGTTCGAGTGAAGCATTGGAGCAATGCGATGTGCCTCAATCTTGCTGTTGAATCACAGTATCCATATCCACTCCTCGCTTCTTCCTCAGTGCTGCGATGTATTTTTTTCTTTTTAGCTCAATGTTTCACTCTGTGCCCGCAGTTGTCAGATGTCCATCATCATCCTCGAACCAGTATGTTCTGATCATTTCATTGCCAACCAACGCAAATCAAACAGTCATATTCTCCACGTTAGGCAGGCATTACTGATTCTCAAGAAGTTTATCTTGAGCCCCAAATGGCAAATTCCGCTTTGCCGCGTGGCCAATAAAGTGGAAATTTGGCTCGTCACTGAAACGAATGAAGTCCAAGAAATCAGGATAGTCTTTGATTTAATGGCAGATTGTTTGTCCAAAAGCACGTCTTTCAGCTCTATATTAGATTATATGTCTTTGAACAAACGTCTTGTGGGTTTCTTTGGAGAGAGTTCCAGACATTGTCTCAACGTCACGATTAGATTTCTCGTCCTGAAGGACCGTGACTGGCCACTATGACCTGTAATGTCATCCTGCACACTTACTGTTTCCCTGAAATTGTCCAGGAGGTGCTTTATTGTGGTTCTGTCTGGAGCATGTTTGCCTGGAAAACCCTTTTAAATTATTTCGTCACAAAATACATTCTCAATCCTCTCCTACGTGGAGTATTAAGCTGCTTGATGCAATGAAGTGGCGAAGTAAAGCTTGGAGTTCCTGCTATGATTTAGCTGGAAACAAAAGTCTGAGCTATTTCTAAATGAAATGACAGTTATAGACAAACAGATGCTTCTTTTTCACCAATGTATATGTTTTAGAAAGTTTTTAAATGAATCCAACGTATATCGGTACAACATTTTTAACTGTTTGTGTAGACTTTTTCAAATTGCTTATCGTTTTCATCAAATTGTATTCCAGTAACATCAGGTCATCTTTTGCCCAAGGTAGGAAAAAAACAGTAGGAAGCTGAACATTGCTAAATGCAATTCTTTGACCATCCTAAACAACATACTAAAAGTTCCCATGTACACTCTTTGAGCTTTTCCTGGTCCGAAGTTATGATGCCACGAGTGCCATAGACGTTGAAAATACTGCTGGGTTTTGCACTTGTTCATCACTTCATTCGTTGCGTGCTGAAATCATAACATTACTGCGTGTCTCATTTTTAATTTACTTATTTTTTAAGAGTCTGTCAGAGAATCAGTTTTTTCCAATGGCTATTGCTAGGCGATCTCGAGCAATGATAATTACTAGAGTGCTCAAAAATAAATACTATTATCATGGACAGGGTTTTTTTTAAGGTTTCGCTTTGGTGACCGCAAAGAAATTTTAAGAGACCGCTTGGAGGAATTTGAGAGACCGTTCTCCATTGATGTGATCTCAGGCCACTATATTTTGAGAGACCGTTGGAGGAATTTGAGAGACCGTTTTGGTCCCTCAAAACACCTTAAAAAAACACTGATCATGGATGAGGAAAGCATTTGTTTTCTCTGTGATAAAGAAGTGTTAGCACAGGAGGCAGTCAATGTGACCACTGGACTGGAGATTATCCGATAAAGCAGCGTCCAACGAGTAGANAGAATTGCAGAAGAGTTAACTGGCATTTCATCCATTTATGTACACACAACGCGTCGCAAAAAAATCTATACAAGAAAATCTAGTATTGTGTCTGTGCTAGAGTCCTGCGCAGTTGAAATTTTTTTGCCCCTCCAGCAAAAGTTAAACCTGCCACGTACCCGCAGAAATTTGAGAAATCTTACCCGCCCTGCACCCGCAAACGTCTAACTCGCACCCGCCTCGCAGACATCAAACCTGCATCCACCCCGCGCACCCTGCCAAACCGCGGCCGCCCCAACCGCACTGTTTTCGCCCCACACATGCTCCTGTGACTATGTGTCTGAAAACCACTACAATCTCATACGACGGTTTTCATCGCTAGTGGCAATTTAGTCAGTAGTTCATTTCAAAGTAAAGAGGAGCTCTTTAAAAAGCTGTAAATAAACATGTTAAATCTCTTGGTCAAAATTGAGTACTTCATTTCTAGCTTTAAAAATCACTATTGAAGAAGAGTATGTCGTCCACTGACAAACTCTTTAAATGTGTTTTTCATGAAATGCCCAGCCATACGCAACACTCGTTCAATAGCAGCGCTAGTCGCCTTCACGCAAAACGCATTTCTTGCACGATCACTGAGAGCTGGAAACTCCAATCTGTGGTCTCGCCACCCCTTGAGAATGTTGCTATACCCTTGTACCACAAGCTCTCTGTAGCATTGAATTTTTTGCTCACATCATTTTCACATGCATTAAGTCAACATCCAGTTGCCCGTACAAAGAATTTCTTATCCCGCACCCGCCCTGCACCAAATACAACCCCCACTATCTTCCCAAATGTGGTAGCCGCAAATATTTGGGTATCAAATGAGCAACAATATTTGGTTTGGGAAACCGCGTCTCGCAGCACAAAACGACATGATATGCTTGAAACTTTTTGGGGGGCACGGCCCCCTTGGTCTCTTCTGGCCCTATGTCTGAGAAGGCATTGAAGGAAAAACTCAAAGAACATTTGAGAAAGATGTTCTTATTACCAGCAGACGTGGAAAAACATCCGTTAATTGTTTCAAACAAGCAGAATTTGAGATTCTAAATAACGCTTTGTATGAACAAAGACTACAAAAGCCAGCAGCAGAACGTTTGCTGGTCGTGAATTCTGCAGCCTCTTTAAAATAAGGGAAAAATTAAACTGAATGAATTTCGACACTGTTGCATATGCAACGTCTGAAACAACGTTAACGACATGTTGGTGATACTGGAAACCTTGCAAATCGTCATGTTCAAATATTATGATCAACAAATTCAATAAAGGCCATGCAGCTTATGAGACACGAAAGTGCATAGTTATCAACAGTACTACTACTGCACCTACTAAACCAAGGTCGTCCTCTGAATGAACCAAGCAGGACTTTCTGTGTGTACATATAAAGGGATGTAGAATCTCGAAATTTAATTCATTTACTTTCCAGTACGAGTGTCTCTGCATCATGTAGTGAAGCTAGACGGTATTAGGTATTGGCAGCGATTGGTGATCCGCAAACGTTTAGGGAAGAACCATTAAAATCATTCGTTTTTGAGAACGCAGACTTCTATATTCAGACCCTTGCTGGACATGGTACATTCCATTCCATGGGTGGAATCAAGTGTGCTACGCCAGCCTCAAGAGATAAACCTCTGGTTGACATAGAGCCTACCCGGGGGCACATGTACCTTTAGGGGGCCTGGTTCTTTTCTTAAAAATCCAAGCTAAGAAGGTGGATATATGGAATCAGTGACCAAAGGGACTACTGACTATCATACCTCTAAGGCGATGAGGTTTCTATTTGTCAACTTGCCACCCAAGAGCGTGGACGCAATTTATTCTGTCCTTGCAAACGCAATCAATGGATGCAAAAGGTACGGACTAAAGACACGTTTCGTCACATTTGACCAGCGATTGTACGCAAAAGTTGTGAATATGGTGGCCTTCTCAACTAGAAACAATGAACTCTCATCTGTCGTTGTAAGGCTAGGTGATTTCCATCTGAAAAAAATATCTGAGACTGAAAATTTTAGGGAATGAAAATCTCTGAAAAGACAGATCCCCTTCGTGACCTTTCGTGTAAACACACTATGATTCGAACTGCATTACATTATATTACATGTGTTTCGTGAACTCTACATGTGTTTTGTGAACACAAGTAGTGTGGAACAATTATCCTGGTTTGTGTACTGGCCTCTTCTATGAGTTTGTCTTGGTTCTTCGGCATTCCAGTTAAAATAGTTATGATCCCAACTATGAGGTAATTCAACGTGATGCAATCATGCTATGACGTCATAATGAGGTAATGACATTGTGATCTGATGCTTTTTCGTCTATTTATGTTCACATAAATCCTTCAGTGCACTGCATAACCATTAAAAAATTATATATAATATTCAGTCATAAACTAAATTATATTATACATACGTAGGAGGCCATTTCTCCAATAAATATAAACAATGACGTCCTAGAGGTGAATGCTCAAGGAGGGTACACGGGGATTTTTGATATGTTATCTAGGCTGTTGATAGGAGGGCACATACCAATTTTATGCTCTTTAATAATTTTTCCCAGCCTTTTTCCCATTTTGATTAGGCTATCGGGTTTCAGAGTCTGGAATATGAACTGTAATGAACTTTTTCTAATTTTATTGGCAAGTGAAATATGCGTTCAGGATCATGATAATGATGACAGGCTTTTCCGACAAGCTTACGAAATGTTTCTTGCTTCATATGACTTGACCGTTGGTTTCATATAAAGCTGTACAACACTCTTTTTTTTTGTACTGAAGTGGATGCACTTGGTTTTTGTCTCCAAGCCACTTAAATCAAAAACAAATCTGAAGAACATAATAACAACAATCGACTATTGAAAAATTCATACTTCGTTTTTTCGCATCGATATTTTTAGTCTAAAAATGTAAATGTGGCTTGAAGGAAACTGGCTAGGATCTTTATGTCGAGGCAACCGTATGTGTTCAAGTCCCTATGGTCTTTCTCCAATCCTCTGTGACAACGAAACCAATTGATGTTGTTGCATGTGGAGAATTGAGCTTCTAACTGTGTGCTAGGTTCTGCATTATATGGTATGGAATGCTGCGTAATCAACTGACTAGTTGAACCAGTGTTTCGCTGCAAAACTATTGCACTGTTTTTCATTGTTTACTCACATGGTATTGCTATCAAATTTGCAAAATGTTTTTCAGCAAAACGAACCGATGTAAAGAAAAGCGTCTAGGAGAAGCGAAAAGATTGTTCAGAATCCTTGGAAAACTTGTGTGAAATTGCTTGCTGTAAAAAAAGACTCTATGAAACAATCTAGGTCTTTGTTGCCAAATTGGACTGCATGTTGATTGCTTTAATGCTTCTCATATACACAAACGTTTGCTTAGTTTTGCGTGATATATTTCTTTACAGTGTGCTATTTCTTCATTGCTTCCTTCAACGATGTATTCTCACGAATTGCAAAGAGCACGTTTAGGACATCGAAACATAAATAATCAACTGTGATATGCGTGAAGAATGACAACTTCTATGATAACTCAAATATCTGTACTTTACTTCGCTTGCGCTGTTTTCCACCTTAATATACCAACAAACGTTTAAGTTGAACTTGTAGGAAAAGTACTGAGTTGAGAAGAAACTCAAAGAAAATATGAAAGTATTGTATTGAGTAACGTTGTCACTCCCACACGCAAGGCGCTTGAATTTAAGCATGAATCGCAGTCACATGGAATACGCAAATACATGAAGGAAGACGAGGATACATACATGGCGGTTGTAGAGAGTATACGCTTGATGGCCCAAATACATTTACTTTGATGAAACACAAGCTTTTGAGACATACGCATGAATGATGTCATCCTGCTTATTATAATGTAGTACTGCGATGAC
>JGI24158J21664_10013554_pt1 | contig 10745 bp, 7 predicted proteins | sample Ectturendosymbi3_FD_21664 | JGI IMG/M metagenome (IMG submission 21664)
CAATATCAGTATTCAGCAGCAAGTTGCATATTGTTTTATACAGTATTAAGTTAGGTTATTACACACATTATTACAACACTATCCCCTGTCTTATTCAAATGTAACACAACAAGCTCTAGCCTCACGGCAATGTTCTGATGGATCTGCCTGCTTGGTTCTGTTTTTATCTTTTTGCGATGATTCGAACTTGTACATATCTGTCCTTTAGTAACTGTAAGCCACAGTAGTGACGCAACTGATTCCATCACAATTTATTTCACAGGGAAACTAGTTTCGTGTATTTAAACACATCTTCAGTGTAATGAACCAGCAGTGCCATATCTGGGAAGATGACTTTACGAGACACCATGATCAAGAAGCAGTGCATTACGTTAATCTGTATTAGCTTTTACCCTTTCATTGCAGTTCTTTATTGATTTTAGTTAACATTCAATAATTGTCTCAAGTCTGTGGTACCAAAGCACGTGTTTAGTCTGCTTAATTGGTTTTATCCAGCCCTGGTGGTGAGGCTGAAGTTGAAATTCCACACACGCATGTTCCGGACATTCGACCGCATCACGTACACATAAACAAAAGTGCTGTTTCTGACTGTTTTGTTTCGGCACTGTTTCTTAATTTCGCAGCACTGCTTGCGGGTCAGTATAGTTGCGTGGTGCTATGCATAGGCAAAGAGCAGGCTTTTTCTGACTTCTTTGACCCGTGCAATGCTGAGCCCTAGCACAAATACACTGAGAAAGAAAGATGGTGTTCTGTTCAACATAATTTGCTCTGAGACTCGACGTGTGGCAACTGCTGGACAAAAAGCTGTCCATATCTGATGAGTTTGCTTAAACCGCGCAGGTCGAAAACAAACTACGGCATTTTTGCGAGATAGCTTCACACAACTATTGAAGAGAAAGAGAACCACTAAAGGGTGATACCTTATAGCTAAGGTACACCAGTATTACGTTTAACTTTTACTTGAAAACTTGAAACTGCAGCTTCAAAGCTGCTATTCCTTACTCGTTTCTCTTCGGAAGTTATAAAAAATATTAGTACAGACGTGAAGGTGATGAGTCTACCTCCAATGAAGCTAATCGATCTGAAAATGTTTCAAGGAGTGGTGTAGGGACTGGGGGTGTAGGGACTGGGGGTGTAGGAACTGGGGGTGTAGGAACTGGGGGTGAGGGAGTGCAAGCGCACCCCAAAAATTTTGATTGGTCAAAAATTTGAGGCAAAATCTCAAAAAGTTTGGGCAGAGAAATTTCGACATTTTTCAGCAATCCTCATGAACTTATCTTTTTTTGAGTGTATAAATGAAAGTTTATTGTGTTATAGAAAACACAATAAATATATGCAAAGTCAACAAACTGTAGTAACTTTGTGTTTTAATATGTGAGAGTTGATGAGTAACTAACTCGCTTGAAAGGCTGGGCAAAAAAAGCATTTCATTTACGTGCTTTATTAAATGTACCCATGAGGGAACTGAGTATGCTGCAGGACACCTACTTCATATCAGTAGAGTCCATGCCAGGCAAGTGCAGAAAAGTTGTTTTTTCAAGTTTAAGTACAGTGTTTGGGTTAACTCATTTTGCCATACAATTTGTTGCCTATACGTCCTCAACTAGGTGTTGGGTTTCTTGCTGACAGCAACAGCTGGGATGTGAATGGAACGCCAAACCTCAGAACGTGAGGGATATGTTCAAGAGTACTGAGCCAGCTGACTTCTGACAGTGTTCTTGCACAACCAGCATACTTCTTTTCAGTTGGGTTGTACGAACAAAATTTCAAATTTCAAGTAACAAATTTTATATTTTCACATTTATGGTAACACGGTAGAGGAAAGTACAATGTACCAATAGCTACAGAAAATTTGTAGGGAGAAAGTTTGTCTCACAAAGGTTTTTCGGGCAAAGGGAAATTTGGGCAAAATATCTTTTGCACCTCCAAAAAATTCCTTGCTCCTGCACCTGTGGTTTCAAGGACGATTTATAAATGTTAAGGTAGTCGTTTGGTTTTAGTTATGATTGCTGGCGTAAGCAGAGACAGTTTCCACACAATATACCTTATAAGGGTTGTAGTTTATTTGGATACTCAAAGCCGCTTGGCACGACTATGGACTAAGCAAAGGCTGTTGAAAATGGTTTAAGTGAAATTTGATCGTATGGTATCGACTCTCTGCCCGGAAGCCTGATTTGTACCGCATGCTATTTCGAGCGGGGTTTCTCTTGATTTTCTTTAGGGTAGACGAGATGAGTTTTAGCTTTTTGACAACCAACTACTTGTGTGGCAAAGAAGCACATGCGCTTTGACAACCATAAGCTTCAAATCAAAACTGGCGCATATTCATTCGCAAGATCAAGCTTTGTCGTGAATTTTTGTGAACAGTAAGACCATGGATTTGAGTGACTGTCTGTCACCTGTGAAGATAGAAATGTTGAAAGAAGATTCGCTTGACTTTGCTGCAACAAATGGTATTGTGGCGAAAGCAGTTAAACATACAAGTGGAACGGAGCCTGAACAGGTAAGCCGAGTTTCGACAAAATCAAGTGTAAATGACAATACGAAAAAGCATTACAAATAATAGAAACTTGAGTGGTGAAACGAGTGTTGAGGTTTGTATGTTGTCAACTTCTGATAGCTTTGATGGCGACCTCACGCACAGCACCATTTAAAATTATGTTTTTATGGTATACTTGAGGTTTACAATAAAAATGTGAATGTGTTTCATTAGTGTTGGAAATGGAAAAAATAAAATGTGGCATGTCAGCTTTGCTTATCTTAAACGTTTGAAAGTCTCTATGTTTACTGAAAAAAACTTCAATAAAACAATTATCTTCCCTCTTAAGCTATATATGCCATGTGTTTCAGTCGATTTTATTTCACAGATGACGAGGGACGAATTCTGCAGTACTCAAAACTGAGTAGTGGAATAAAATCCTTTGTTTACAAATATGACGTTATCTTTATCTTTGTTTATACCGTTATCTTTGTTTATACCGCTTTCAAATGTATTGTTACTTGCATGCATGTACATTTTAATATAATGCACGGGCCTCTTCATGACCCTTATTCAGCAGCACGATCTGCAGTTTTGTACCATATAGTTCAAGAGCATTGGTAAATTCGTCTGAAAAAAATCGTGGTTGTGCCTCCTTGTCTTCATGTTCTAAGGGCGTGCTTATTTTCCTTAATCTTTAATCCATCCGTGGTACTACTGGCGACAAAAATCCTTACATGTGGGTGCCGCCGTGGGTTTCATGAATGGCTTGAAATTTAATAGATCTCGGAGTGCCACCAGTTGGTGTTCCTCGTTCTCTTTGGGTCTGGTTTGAATTGGCATGTATAAGATTTCATGTCAGCATTTCTTGGACCATTTAATAACTGCAACAAGCTTATTCTGCTTGTGAACTTCATCTTGTGTAAAGTGACTTAAAACTGAAAGTGTGTTCTTTCATTTTTCTCTCTCACAAAGTTTGGATTTCACAGCTTTACAGTCCTTTGTCTTTCACACTTTTTCCGACACCCATTCCGAGATCCTCATTTCAGTTTGTGATGGAATTGCAAGAACATGTCAACGAACTATTGCACCGAGCAAGTCAAAATCAAGATTTTATGATCAATGCACTGCAAGAGTAAGTTTTCTTGTTTCTATGTACAAGAGCGTCGTGAAACCACGTTAAACTCCAAGTCTCAGTGGTCCTATGTGCACAAACACGACGCCCATATTTTTTCCCCGCTGTGAGCAGTTTTTTGTCGTCATCACTGAAAGCCCAGCACATTTACAGAATGCCTGGTAGGTGATGAGAGGCCTGATGTAGGAAGTTTTATGTTAGTTTTCCGAAGCAGAAATATATTAATGTCACAATCCTATGGGACACCAGTTTGAAAAGAACCACGTTTTGAATATCCCACTTCTTTTTTTGGCACTTGCCATGCACGTCGGTATAACAACCGGAACAAGAAGTAAGGAGAAAAAGAATTATTTTGTGTCAGACTCATGGTCCACACAACAAATGTACTCGAATAACACAATAACACAAACAGTGTCAGTTATAGCGCAGTACAGAGCAAGTGTTAATTGACGAGAACAGACAACACAGGGAGATGACAAACACTGAAACAACGCATAATTATAACTGAATTCACTCATCACCAAATAGTAATCCGACAGTGGGAAGAAAAATGAAGACATTTTAATGTCAGATTGTGAAGTAAATTGCTAAAATCGTGGGATAGGGATGCGCGCAAAAGCATGTAAATTGTTTTGATCAAGGTTTCAAATGTTTTTGCAAGATATTTTTTAGAAAAAACAAAATCATGAGGCGTCACGAAGCACTCAGAAGGTTCAGATTGCTACGCATAGGCAATGCTGGAGAACAAAAGACGCCAAGACAACGGCAAAAATGATAAATACAAAAGTATCTAAACTAGACGAGAAAGTGAAGTTTTATTATACCCCTTTTGGAATGTCATGATTGATCTGTGGATGCCTGTGTCCGCTAATGCCCAGCACGAGGCTGAACAGCCCGCAAGCACCGTTTTTTAAATCTGCGATATGACCCGACCGGGATTCTAAAGGCCCGCCTACACTGAGAACAAGCCAAGAGTGGCCACGCACGTCGCGGCGTAATTGATGTCTCGTGTCTGCGCGGCTTGACTGTCCACACTTTCTTGGCGTCGCGCGCCGGACGTTGCAACGGGATGTGACGTAATCGTAATAGTTTACATGTTTCTCTGCAGTTTCCATCGTGATGCCCGTATCCATCAAAGCAATGCGGAAAGGCATTGCTGATGACTTTGAATACTTTTGACGATTTCCATAACGTGTAAGTGCAATAGGTGGACGACACGTTATTGTTCAAACACAGTATTCTTGCAGGTAAATAGGTTACCGCCAATTCTTTTACTGGTTTGGAGAAATGAAATTCGCAATCGCATAAGTTCTCAGAGTGGGGTCCGCGGACCCCCAGGGGGTGAAAAATGTGGTGTTTGGGGGTCCACCAAGTGACGAAAACTACAAGAAATTAAGAGCGATGAAGTGCCTAAATTCGTTTGTAGTAAAACAATGATAGTAAACCTCTCCTTTGGACTGGGGATTGCTGTTTGCCTTCTTGAGCCATCCAACTTGTGTGGACAGTGCCGCCAGAAGCGTCACGGCACCATCAAAAGTCCTTGTTAACTTCTTACATCCATGCAGTTGGTTGTCAATCGTCATTGTTACTTCACAACTTCAAGAGCTAACAGAAAAATAGAAAGACAAGTTAGCTATCTCTTAATCCAGTGTGGTCCATCTACAGGTCCGCGAGACACATGTGTCCCGCCAGCATATTTACAAAATGTAACCGTTTTCGAAAAACAAGTAGTTTTCAGGTAAATCTAAACTTAAAATCTAACCCTAACCCTAATTGTAACCTAATGCTAACCCCTAAACCTAACGCTAACCCCTAAACCTAACTCCTGAACCTAAAGTTTGGAAAAAAAGTGATACAGTACCATGAATTGAAACGTGCAACCACAACTGCCAAAAAGAAAGTAGCAAAAGTGAGAGTCGAACCAAAAACCTTCGCCATATCAAGCCTCAAACATTCACCTAGGCTAGAAGGCCGGTGGCAATTGTTTTACAAACAGAGCGTTTTATGGCAGCCGCATCTGTAGAAACTACTTGTTTTTCGAATACGGTTGTATTTTGTAAATATGCGTCCCGCTACAGTGTTTTCAGTGGCCCGCGAAAGAATTCAAGAAGTCTTCAAATTAGAAATCTGTTGAAACGCGTGTGAGGGTACATTTGTCTCAATGAATTGCTTGCACTGGATAAAGTACATTTGAACAAAAACAATGAACAGTACCTTTTCTGTTCAATATTATTTTTTTTGCTTTATTCATTTATTTTACAATCAAATTAGAAAGTACGACCCCCGATGCGGCACCTGACCGGATAACCTGTGTTTAAAGTACCCTGGCCGTCGTTGTATTGAAGAGTACATTTAGCGCAATGAACAAACTACTGCCAAATAAATCTGTCAATATTTATCCGCTAAATACGGCCTTCTCCAAGTGGCCCCCGAGCTAACTTAATTGCTCATCCCTGCAATAGATAATTTTAATTAGAACAAGCACAACATCTTTTGATAAAAATGCATAATACTAACGGTGTTAGAGATTGTTGAGAGCTTCTAAAAATTAGTCGGCAAAGATAGATTTCCCATTTTTTGCAATAACAATGCACTCGATATTTGGAAACACATACATACACGTGTTTGAGTACATTTTGTGCGAAGAAACAAGTCAAATCTAACAACAGAAACGAATGGCAGACGAAACACTGAACGATGTTCTCCGACTTGCTACCACTGACACTGATATTGATAAAGGAATGGTATTGTAAGGGAAGCCTCGACCACAGGCATTCCACTAATAGAGATTTGTATTAAACTGCTGTTTACTATTGTGCAATAATTTCAATGACGCACTCACTTCCCTTTTCAGTTTTAATATATTGTGAATCTGTTGTTTTATACATCATTTTATTGGAAGTGGCCCACAAGTTTTGACGTCTTTGCAAAATGGTCCGTAGGTCAAAAGTAGTTGGCCCACGCTGTCTTAGTAGAATAAGCACATATTTTCAGCAACTTAATAGGCACGAACAAGTAGTACCGATAACTGAGCTAAAATAAAATTCTCTTCATTTTCGCTGTCCTGTTTCTGGGTTTCTCAGCTTCAAATTTACAATGCTGTGGCTATGATGCATTGTAAGAAGTCATTCACTTCACTTCTTGAGGCTCGAGTGTCACGTTTGGTGATAATCGAATCAAAATATCGAAACAGAATGGATGTGAGACGAGACATTCACCTAGATTTGTTCAAAACCAAGCCTAACATATCAAAGCTTATAGGAGAATGTTGCTAGGAGCACAAATCTCACTAAACCTCAAATGAGTCCGTTTAGGAAAAAACTGTGCAAATTTTAGCATGAATAAAAGAATTGTGGAGCATAAAACTGGGATAGACTTAACAGCTTCATCAACACTAAAAAAGCCTTCAAAAATAATTGTGCATTTCGTTCACGTGAAGCCCCATCTGTTGTCTTATTCGTTGTTTACAGTATTTGGGGGTCCACAAAAAACAAATATATGACTTAGGGGTCCGCGCGATGAAAAAGTGTGAGAAACGCTGGCCTATGTGCTCTTCTTATCGACTTTGCAGCAAATGCGATTGTGACGTAATAAGATTCACGAGGCAATTACCATATTTAAGTTGGGTTGAGAACTTGAGGCAGTGGGACGGCTCCAGTGTTGCAGTACGTCACACGAACTTTAAGAACCGGTTTCTTGAGCGCAACTTTGTGATAATGAAAGCACCACACTTGTGAAAAACAGCACGATTTGGGTGCTTTGGACTTCACAAGTGGCTACTACAAAATAGCCGTAATAGTGTTAAAACTCGCCGTAACAGTATTCACTAGCCTGACTTCTAGGACAATATGACCGGATTGACTTTTTTTAGTTATTTCAAAACAAACTTCGGACTATGACCGAAAACAACTCAGCCCACTGGGCGAAGAACGTGTAACCTACGCCGGAAGAACGTAATTATGTTTTTCCTTATTAGGAGGCACGAAAAGCACCGGCTTAACGCAAACCACAAAAACAAATTTCTGACCAATATCGTGAGATTAAGATGTTTTGATTTGCGCAGATATTATTCGAACAAGTTGGTGATTTGTAGCCTTTTTTCGCTTTAAATTGTTAAAAGGTTTTTTCTTGAGTGATTTAACAGATTTTCTTTTAATTCTTCCGCAATACCGGTGGTGGCAAAGTACAGCCTTGATTATCTCACGTGATAATCAAGCACATGGTTTGAAAAAAAATGCAATCGCTGTCGCACCACAAATGTTTTTGAAATTTTTAACCTTTCATGAGGGACGAAACGGATTTCACATGAATAGCTTTAATATGCTGAAAATTTCCAAACTTTAAGCAATTTTATAGAATTCAACATAAAGCTTGAAATGGCTTGTAACGTGTGGCTGAGCCCCAATGGTACAGTTTAGAAAATGAGGCGGGAAAACGTGGTACCAAATTTCATACCCTTTGCTTTGGCATAGGAAGGTATTTGTTAATTTCTTTCCATGAAAGGTTCATGAGCAATACCTATTCCTAATTATACAGCTTATTATCAATGGATTTAATAAGACGTTTGACAAATGTTTACTGCAATCTTCATTTCTAATATTGATGGTTGTTTGCGAGATTTGGACAACACGAAAGTTGGCGGCCAAAAGTTGACGTCAACCAAAAGTTGCCCATTCGTGTTAGTTGACCATTTTTGACCATTCGTGTCAGTTGACTGTTTTGACCATTCATGTTGGCCATTCGTGTTGACCAAAGTTGACCATTCGTGTGGTCAATCAAAAGTTGACCATTCGTGTTGGTGAAATATGGCTTATACAATGATTTTACCTCATTGCAATTATTACTTTTTTCTTCTGTTTATATTTTTGAATCTGTATGGTTTTTCGCTGGTCTTGCACCATCCAATCAGTGGGGTAATCGTGGAAGGATCGCGCCACTCTTACGAATGGCGATCCGCAATCTTTTGGTGTAGCACAAAATGATGCGCGTTTTGTTAAGTTTTTCATTACAAGTTATCAGCACCGCCAACTTGCGTGCTGGGAAGCTTTTGCCAAACTCAAAGCGGCATTCTTCTGTATCTGATATTACAACATTGGTTTTAACAAGGCAGATATTATACCTGGAACTAGAAATTACCTGAACATTAGCAGCGGCACTAACATAAAGTATGGTTTCCAGCTTGCAACATCAACAGCAACATGCTTTGCATTGCTTCAACATATCCAGTAGTTTGTTATTAGTTTTTGCGTTACGAGCATCCAGGTGCATCTTTGAAATTTTATCATGTTAAAATTTTTTCTTTATGTGTACCAGACTTACTGAAACTGACGATTTTATCCGACGATTGTTGGAAATCTACAAGACTGTAAAGACATTAGACGAGGTATGGATCAAATTCTGCTGCAAAATATTTTATGTCGAATGTGGCTAATAACAAAAACAACTGTCATTTTACTTAAAAAAAGTTAAGTGATGATGAATACGTCCAGTGCAGTGTATCACATGTGTGACGGCAGAAACTTCAAATACTTTAACTGCTTTTTTTATGGCACAATAAAAATTAACCACTGCTCAGTGCTTTATTTACCATATCCGCTTGGAGGTATAAAAAAGTATCCGCCACAGATTTTCTGCAGAGTGCCTTTTTCACCTGTGGTGTGCAAGCCACCGTCTGGCCGTGACAGTGCTAGTGATAATTTCAAAGATGGGTTTCAAAGCCCAAGGATGATTCGTGCGAACTCCAAAATACGTGCTTTGAAACTATTTTCCTCAACAGGAAGAAAACATTTAAGCAAGAAATCTAGATTTTCATCGTTCATTTCACACCAACTTATAGGAGAATTGAAGACCTAAAAGGTTTCAAAGTTTAGGAATTCTTTATAACATTAATGTTTGCCATGACCACTCATGAAGGCAGCAAAGAAATTCACTTTCTTGTTTCTTTGCGGTGAAACCAGATCTGTATGCAATAGTTGCACGTATCGCTGCATATCCGCTGAAAATTCTACATCTTTTTTACAGAATTTGGAAATAGGACTTTTTCGCACTGACTACATGTTTGATTTCGATCCAAACAATTGCACCAACACCATAAAGCATATTGAATCCAATACAATCTGTCCCAATTACGTTGCGATGGGCACCAAGAAGATGGCTGAACTTTATAGATACGTGTTAAGGAAGGCAGGCATGGATGAACACCTCGCTAAGCTTCCAGACGACAACGCGGCTAAAGGCCTAGCCAAGATTTTCGCTCGGGCATGGGAAATGTACGGTAGCAGAGAGGCGGTCTTACTCGTCCTCTATGACGAAGCTGATCGATATGGTTTCGACGAACGATTGTTGGAGTACGAAGTTCTTAGTCAAAATCCGCTCATACGAACTGTGCGAAAGACATTGAAGGAAATGACCGCTTGTGCCAAGTTGGACAGCGAACGCAGGCTGTTTGTGTGAGTTGTTTAATTCTGTCCAAAGTTGTGCATGCACCAATCTCCTGCGCGGATACTTACCTCGCAATTGCTTCCGTTGTGCTGCACGTTTAATTCGGATTAGCTTGCATGAAAGATTGCTTTTGTTGCATCACTTTCTTCTTCCAACTTACCCAACTGCTTACGAGCAAAAGTTTCTAATAAATATGGAACATAAAGTGTTGAACCACAGCCGGTGACCTAGTGGGAAGTGCGTCCGTTTCGGTGCTGGAAGGTTTGAAGTTTGCCTCCCGGCCGGGTCTTACCAAGACCTTGATAGCCTTCTTACCAGGATCACGGTGTGTGGAATAACTGCGGGAACCATTCCAGATCAGGGGACTCCAAACGCTTTTGTCAGTGAGCCACATAAGCTGCTACACACCAATTCTAGAGCGCGACATCTTACAGAATATGATAGCTTCGGGATACGTTAAATTCTACCAAATCAAGAAATGCTTAAATATATTATTTTTTCATTATTGACAAGATGTCTTTGCGGCCGGATGAAATGGCCTCGCCGGCCGGATGTGGCCAGCAGGCCGTAGTTTGGAGACCGCTAATCTAGACAAGAGACACCTTCAGCCGCCAATTGTCAATAAATGAATCTGTCGCATTACATGCGATCTAACAACAAAAATTTGTTGTTTGAGGTTATCAATTTTTT
>JGI24158J21664_10013556_pt1 | contig 10745 bp, 9 predicted proteins | sample Ectturendosymbi3_FD_21664 | JGI IMG/M metagenome (IMG submission 21664)
AAAGCCATGGTACCCCGAAACAAACTTGCGACGATTTTACTAGTGGTTTTATTTCAATTTTCAACTGTTGCAAGCTAATGGATGGAACAGTTGGACCCANGATGACGTCAGTGACTGAAATGTCATTGACTGTCCCCTCCTAAACAANATTCTTGGCTGCGCTACGGCTTCAGAATGTTTACTTATATCGGTAACTTTTCCATGAAGACAAAACATTTTTCCTAGCTTTTGCTTTAACAGGGTGAGTCGGTGATAATGTAAAGACTTGTGCTACTTCCTGGTTAGTAATTTTGTGATACCCTGACTTTGGCATATGTTTGTCTTTCTTGAAGAGTTATATTATAGCTGGAGGATGCTACATATTCAGAATTTGCGTAAACAATTTCTTCTGCATCCCGATCAAACTCCTTTTCTGCAAGAGTTTTGGTCCGCCACAAAACTTGTCGAAAAAACGTCGTCTAAAAAAACTGTATATGTTAATCAAAAGGGAATATTTCGTTTTTTCAAAACCACATAATTGGACGGAATACTAAAAAAACGTCCAAGACCAGGACACCGTGCCATGGAGTCTAGACACTTGCTCCACTCAGCCCTCACTTATTCACTGGATGCGAATGCACGGCGTTTCAAATCGTGACACCCATTTGTGCGCGCCGCACAACAACTCACCAGTTCATCTCATACCAACAACGTATGTGGGGCGCACTGGGCGGACCACCAATGGAATGCGGAATGGTTGGACAACCATAAGAAACTCCGTAATTTCATCCCGATGCCAGAACCTACCGCCTTGCAATGACCCTCCCCAGAACAGCCTGGGTATGGCTTGACCGTCTTCGCACCGGTGTAGGCCGCTTTCGCTCTTGCTTGCACAAATGGGGTAAGGCCTCCTCTGCGCCCTGTGAGTGTGGTGCAAAAGAACAAACCGTCGACCATGTTGCCCTCCAATGTCCACGCCATCGACCTCCCCATGGAATACACGGTCTGAAGGTTCTGGACGACGAGACAATCAAATGGCTGCTTAACACCAGCCCCGAGATTTAGTGCGGCCAAGCAGTGGATTGAAAGACTGATTCAAACCTTGTAGAAGCCCAGTCGCGACAATCCGTAGACCCACCACGGGGCTGTGTCATTGTATTCTTGGGGAGGAAGATAGATGCCTTCACGTGGCCCTTCCTGTTGCGGCATTTCTTGAAATGCTTACAAAATCTGTCACCATGAGAGCAACCACTGCTACTCGCGCTGGAGGTGTTCAGCGTGGGATGGGTCAAACAACGCTTTTCTCAGGGCGCCGCAGCAGAAATGCTACCGAAGATGACCCACGACCAATCAAACTCCAGCTGAACACCGAGGGGCTCACTGACAACAAGATCTCCGTCATTGAGCAGCTAGCCTATTCGAACAAGGCTTTCGCCATCGTCCAACAGNAGACCCACTGTATAACTGCAGACAAGCTAGTGATTCCCAACATCTCACCAGCTGGGTAAATCCAGAGCAGGAATCACGGCCTTGCCACGTTTGTCCACGAGCGGTTGGAATGGTCACTGATCGACCAGTCTCCAGACCAATCAGAGACTGAGTGGTTGTGCGTGGACGTCGCAGGTTACAAGATCGTCAACGTCTACAAACCTCCACGCTCGCGACTCACTCCAACGACCATNCAGACGTTCCCATACCCCAATCTGTACGTTGGCGACTTCAATTGCCAGCATGTCAACTGGGGTTACAACAAAATATCCACGGACAGTGAGAGCCTGGACTCCTGGGAAACATCCAGCAACCTTGGACCGTTGTACAACCCAAAGGAAACAGCCAGCTTCTTCTCTCGCTTATGGAACGTCGGCACCAACCCAGACCTGGCCTTCGCGAATTTCGGCCAGGACAGCCGACTGCTGGACAGGCGTGTCCTAGGAAAGTTCCCGCGGTCACAATATCGGCCCTCCTTCATAATGCCACCAAGATTCAAGGTTCCTGCCCACAGCAATCCAGTGAAGCGTTGGAACATTCGCAGGGCTCAAGGCTGATTGGAAAGCGCTTTCTCACAGGTGAATCCGTCGAGAGATTGCCACCTCCGGACATACCGGACATTGAGAGGGCATACCAGGATTTTTGCCAGAGCCTACTTCCTGCGGCAAGAAAATGTATCCCATTTGGCCGTCGGAAGAACTATGTGCCATACTGGGACAAAGAGTGCGAGACCCTCTATCGCTCCTTTATCCGAGTCCCAGTGGGGACTGACTCTGATAAAACCACCTCGTCCCTATTCGATTACAACAGAAGAAGCAGGAGCGATATGAGGAAGCTGTCAAGTCCATCGACTTCTCGCACTCTAGCTGCTAGGCGTGGAGAACCATCAATAAACTAACTGGCATATCTGGACGCTCCTTATTTCACCAGTGCCCCGTGTCGGCAAATTCCATTGCCTCGCAACTCGTGAAGAACGGGGCACACAAGACCGGCTGCCACGAGTCCACCAGGCTCGTCAACAAACAGCCGTCCGACCTATGGAATATTCCAATATCTGAGGGTCAAAGTATCTCCGAACCCTTCAGGCCGGAAAAGTTTACTGCTGCCCTCAGACGCCTGAAGCCAGGAAAGTCTCCGGGATTGGATTCCATCTTCCCGGAGTTCATACTCCACGCCGGGTCGGCTGTCAAATTTTGGTTCTGCGACTTCCTCAATTCCTACATGCGCCAGCTCAAAATTCCAAATATCTGGAGAAGAGTACTAGTAGTTGCGATCCCTTAGGCAGAGAAGCCACTGGGGGCAAAAAGACCTATCGTTCTACATCTCTGCTGTATGCCCCCTTAAAATCCTTGAGAGACTCATCTACGCTCATGTCGAAACAATCATCGGCCCACTGGTCCCACAGGAGCAGGCGGGCTTCCGACACGGGAGGTATGGCTTAACCGCCTCCGCACGGGTGTCGGACGTTTCCGCTCCTGCTTGTACAAATGGGATATGGCCTCCTCTTCCGCCTGTGAGTTTGGCGCGGAAGAACCAACCGTCGACCGTGTCGATCACCAATGTCCAATCCATCGACCTCCCCATGGACTGCACGGCCTGACGATTCTGGACGATGAATTTTATTCTTGTATGAGCGATATATCATTTACGCTTCCTGTTGCCTACTGATCCGTTATTACTGGTAGTTTATTTTGCTTAGTTGTTTCTTCTGTGGCCTTTTCTTTTCCAGTATGTGGTGGGCATGAATCTGGGGTTGTAATTTTTCAAGTAAATTCTCTTAATACGGAATGTTACTGTTTGTGGTTATACTTAAATTTATTTTATACAGTACTTCATGCACTTCGCAGAGCTGATGCCTCCCTATAATAGGCGAAATTATATACTCTGCAAGATCTTAGTGTCTGATGCTTTGCTGGGAAAGGATCCTTTTCAAAAGATAGCTTCAAATCTATTGATTTTGATATTCACTGGTCGATTGTGGTGAAGATTCGCTTACGGCTGAAGTGTTTTTTTTAGAGAATTTCGGGTAAAAACACTTCATTGATGGCTGTGGAGCTTAGCACCATGTCTTAGATGAGTGGTTATTAACTTTTTCGCTAAAGGGAGTCGAATCCAGATCTAACATTTTGTTACAGGGCGTAACGGGGAATTTAACCCAAGTCAATCGACACGTTTTGTTTTATTGTGTGGCGATGACTGTTACACAATTTATATCAGAGGTTTGATTAAATGACTGCTAAGACCAGCACAATGGGTGCTTGGGAACCGCATAGGGTTCTCGGAACCGTGGTTGAGAATCACTGTCCTAGTTCGAATGTGATTTATGAATAACTTCGGAATTGCTGCAGTTTCATTTCAAAACACTGGTGCTAAGCAGGGCCAGTCCTAGCAGATGCGGGGCCCAATGCAAGACATGGGCGCGGGGCCCTTCTGAGCAGTGCTTTATGCTCAGTCAACCGTGCTACAACCTTTTTGAGAAAATGGCCTATATGATACAAACGACACATTGCAAATGTTTCGATAACTCCTGTTATCATTGCAAACTTGGCCTATATGAATAACAAAAAACACGGCGAATTATTGGAATTGATCTGTATGTGGATGTAGATGATATGTAGACAAAAAGCATTCTTTTCATTTGGAGGGGTGTAGGCATGGCTAATGCGTCCCCTAACTACATCCGTGTTTATGACTAATAAGCTACTGTGGTGGACATTAGACAGTGCGCCGCTACGAATCGTAATTAAGCCGAAAATTCTGAAGGAAGCTCTGCAATGGAGATTTGAGCGGCGAACGCAGGTGGAAAGCTACGTAGTTACCTCAATCAAACCGAACAAGCGAATTGAACCTACAAACCAATATACTTCACTTTTGTGAGAGTGAACGCCACTTTCGTTCGAAGGACCAGGCCTTTATCCACGGGGCTAGGCATTCGCGGGCAGGACCCCCAAGTTTTTTTTAGCCCCTCCGTAATTTTTTTGTGTCCAGAAAAATTAGTCTTAAACATATAATAAAAAGAAAAATATTGTCTCCTAATAATGTGTTTTCCCCCCAAACCTTAAAACCTGACTACGTGCCTGCGAAGAATGAGCGACGTGGAGATAGTTGCTAACATAACCTGATTAACTCCGTGCAATCTGCCAAATAAATTATAGTCGGTTTCACTGCTTTAGCAATAATTGTTTTTCTCTAAAAACACATAGCATTTTCCAAAATAAGACAGTGGTTCCCAACCGGGTGTGCCGCGAGCTAATGCGTTTTTCAATACATCAGTGTTTCTAATGATACATGATAAAACCGTTTGAATATCTTGTAAGCCCTAATTGCAACAGCTTGTTGATGTTGTTGATATAGAGGTTAAAATGGTACACGTGCAGAAACGTTTATACTGCATTCAAAGATTACCTGCGTTGTCCTTGTCAGTGTCAAGATCACTCTTGTCAATCTTTCTGAATGAGGTTCGTGGTTTTGGAATTGGGCGTGACACATCATCAAACGAATCGTGACCGCAGCTCTCTTCCAAAAGTTGTGGAAGCATCAGCATTAACTTGAGTTTTTGTGTTTTGAACGTTATTCAACATATTTGCGCTCGGAAAGTCTTGACGGAAAAATTGTGGCATATCTTTCCTTTGTAACAATTGCAAATCACTTTTAACAGAAGCAATTGTACTAACTACGATGGAAAGACCCATAAACACACACTTTTACAAATTACATAACTGGTATATAAACAAAACACAGTGGTTATGCGTTAAAAAACGAAAAGCCTGATGAAAGTTTCTTCAAATCACAACTTGTATAATCAAGTTGCAAAATCTTGATGAAATTAAATTTTTTCCGAGTGGTGGCTGTACTGAAGCTGCGCATACTAAGACACAGACGAGCAAGCGCACAGGTGACTAAAGTTGTAAGATGTAAATCGGTTTACTGGAATAAAAATACTTGTTTTAAAATCGGAACATGCATCACTACTTCTAAAAATCTTCCAAAATAACTTCGACTTTGAATGTCTTCATTCAAGTAGTTTCACCTACTTGAACAAAATTTCGTCTAGTGCTGGTCACTAAAGACGAAGACTCGACATAATTCCTCGAGTGTTTTGTAATGAAATAGTGCATTTTTGAGAATACTGCATGAGTTTGAATAAGATAGTCGGAAGTTGTTTGGATCAGTTCGCCTGAATTACCAATGACGAAGCTCAGAATGATGCACATACAGTACTACAAGACAATGTATACGTAAATGTGTTAATTTTGCATGTTGGAATGCTTTTTCTGTTCTGAATATATGGCTGCTGGCGCAGCAGTGAAAAGTGAGCTTCCCACCAAAACCCAGATGAATGGACTGTAAACATTGCATGCAAGTAGCAACAACCACTCTGACAGCGATCCACAGTTTGCTTTACCAAAAGCACGTTCAAACTCAGGTGCTAAAATGACAAAACATAGAGCAATAGAAATCTGGTCAAGAATTCCTTTAAAAATTAAAAATAAAACGTGTTTGTGTTCTTATTGATTCGTGTACATAAACCAAGTGGTTTAATTTAATTACGTAACGTTGTTACAGTTGAAACTGTCAAATGATGACATATCCCTGGTAATATTACATAGTTTGGATGTTCAGAAAAATTGGTCAAATCAAACCAGTGTATGAAGTGGTGGGATGCCTTAGTCTGTAGACACAAAATAGCGAATTTCCCTTCTCATGCATGCATTGACATCAAGCTCTATTCCTCAAAGCATGATTGCACGACTGGTTCTCAACCTGCTTAAATCTCGTACCATGATTGCAGTGCTGCAGCGGTCTATAGCTTTTGACGCATTTCCTCTCTAGCATACACGAATATTTTTGAATGTGTGAAAATAGCAAATGTTTAATTTGACAACCATTTTCTTCTGGTGGCTTGGCTTTGCCTGCAATACATTTTACTTCAATTTACCGTACAACCTCATTGCCCACATTACATTTTATACCCAGAGCAAAAGACTTTTACCAACTATTATGCACTATTCCCTTTACACAATAAGCAGCTTCGCCCTTGGGATGTGTGCAGCCTAGATGACCTTTGGTCCTTCGCAGCCTCCCACTCGCTNATGCATTTTATAAATCGATGTACTGTACTTAGAAGTCATCGCAGTACTANATTATAATAAGCATGATGACGTTATTCATGCGTGTGTCTCAAAAGCTTGTGTTTCATCAAAGTAAATGCATTGGCGCCATCAAGCGTGTACTCTCTACTACCGCCATGTGTGTATCCTCGTCTTCCTTCATGTATTTGCGAATTCCATGTTACTGCGATACATGTTTAAAGTCTAGCACAAAGCGCTAGACTTTGCGTGTGGGAGTGAAGACGTTATACAATGCAATACAATAATAATAAATTTATACAAGCACAGATGTGCGGCTGCATTAGTGAACACCTGAGGTTTCCACATCAAAAAACGAAAGTGGAAACTAGTGATGCATCAAAAAGTCAGCTAAATGAAGCAAATCGAAATAGGACAGCTTTGAAATTTGGCTCAGAAAAATTTAATTAAACGTCCATAATTCTTTTTCAATTCATTTTTGTTATTTCATGTTTATGGAAGCGGCAGCACCTGGAAAAGACACATCACTATCAGTTTGATTGGGAGTGCGCAGCACACCTAGATTATAGGTCTCTGGTATTGAAGTCTGTGAGAATTACTGACATTTCAACAGTAAAAACTAGTGTTGACAAAAAACAGATTTCGAAAATTTTAATCCATTCAGCACGTTTTAGTATCCTTATAACAGGCAAAATCATCCATTTACAGTATTTTAATTTTTCTAATTTCACTCGTCGGATGACCCCCTGCATTGGATACCCCGAGCCGTCGTTTGCACCCGGTCTTAACTATAGGCAGGTGCGTATCCATGTTTGTTCCTCTGAACGCCACTGCGCAAATGCGATGCAGGACTCAGCTTTAGTGGCAACACAATTTTTTATCTGCTGACTGTAGCCGATTGCTTGCACCATTCCAAACGGGAAAGTTTGATAAACTGAAATACCTCACCTCGACTTTCCGGTGTCATTACGAGTGAAGGAACTGGTTGCTTCTCCCTCACGTTCTCACTATTTTGTTGTAAATGTATGCATGTCATTGCTAAAAGTGAGAACAATTTTTTCTTTTATATTTTATAAACAACGCATTGTTGACAAAATGGAAGATGTAATAAAATCAAGGTTAGAAGTTGAGAAGAAACCTGAAAGCACAGTTACAACCTATGACACAAAATTTAGATGTTGTGAACAGAATAACTCTCGAATCTTCTATTAATCTAGGCATTGTCTTGCAAACAGAGCTTTTCCTTGCTTTTCTAACAACACTTTGCACGGTATATTTCATGCAAAGATTTTCATAATATTCCACAGGATGAAATTTTTGAGAATTATTTTTTTGAGACAGCATTTCTAACGCAATGATGAAAACAGGGGTGAAATTTTCCAGACTGATCCTTATAGGGTCACTCTACGTTTTAACTACGATATTTAGTTTCACGATGCGAGAAGGATGTGGGCAGTTGTGAGCTAACGAGATGTTCCTCCCATGAAATTCACATTTGAAGAATTGCAAAATTCGTTGCATATCTAAGGTTTGCATGGAGTAGAAAAACGTAATTAATTTTTGGAATATTGTGGTTGTCGCTACGTTGGGTCGGTTTAGAAACCAATTATAGGGATGATTGCGAATCACTTATGCAGGCATTCGTAAAGTTCAACCAAACCCATGTCTCCCTGATGATAGATGCTTGCAGGAGTTTGAAGTAAAATATCTTATTGGTTTGCTAGCTCCAGTTTTTAAAAAGCACAGCAGTAACGAAAAGGCTCTCCCGGTTATTTACAATCACATGGTTTGCAGACCAAAAGCAAAAAACTACACTATTCCAGAAAAAACCATGAGGTGTTTGATCGATACAGTCGACTGACTGTTGTAAATCTATTCCACAAGAACTCAACAAGGCTTTGTTGAGCAAAAGAGAACAGAAGTAACGGTCAAGTCAAAATGACAGTGACGAACACGAAAGTAAGGACGCAAATCAAGGAATGCACAGCAAGCAATCAACGTTCGCAACTTTTACGCTTCAGGGAATTGACCACCACATTCTTCCCCCGTACAAATGACAACATGCGTTGAACGAACGTAAGAAAACAAAAACAGCTAAAGATTGCTAAATATAGGGCACAGCACCATATCAACGGGCTTTCTTTGACGAGTTGATCTTCGCACTCCACCCGAAACATTATCTGACATCACAGGCGAGGGTACTTCTGCAATGGGAGCCTCCAATGTTAGTGAAATCGCTGTTGCCTGGGTTCTCACCGTTATCACACACTCGATTGCACGCGTAATTTGCATCAGGCAATGGCAAATCACTAGCGTCGGCGTTCACTTCACGATTTACGAGGTTCACAGACCCATCAGGCGAGAATTTGATTGCTTGTCGCGCAGGTGCAATGTCACGCAAAGACACAGTAGTTTCTCTGCTAGTCAGAAAACGTACACGTGCATATAAGACGGCGTTGCATGTACAAGGTCAACTTCTTCAACCATTGAGTCATCCTCAGATGGAGTCGCATGGCGTCGCAAGTACACACGACCAGGTGAGCTCAACCAGGTTGGAACAGATACACCAAATGGCGACCGACGCTTATGTTTAAACAAATGTTCGTGCGGCGTTTTATTGGTAGTGGTGCAAAGCAACGAGCGAATTGAATGCAGCACAAGAGGCAACACTAACTCCCACTGCGAAATATGGAGCTTGCGAGATTTAAGAGCGAGTTTCACAGACGACCAGATAATCCCGTTGTATCGCTCACATTGACCATTGCCTCCAGGATTATAGATAGAAGTGTTGCTCCAGCCGATACCTCGATGGTGCAAGTACGAAATGAGATCATGTGACACGAAAGCCGAAACCCGATCAGAGTGTATATAGGCAGGCATTCCGAATAAAGTAAACAACTGATTCAAACAAGAAATCACGGTCTCAGCATCACTACTGCGGCAAGGAAAAGCAAAAGGAAAGCGTGAATACTCATCCACAACAGTCAACATATAATGGTTTTGATCGAGGACGGCAATGTGCCTTTGAAGTCTAAGCTCAATCGCTCAAAACTTTGAGTGGCTTTCACAAGTTGAGCATCTGGCGGTTTATAAAAGTTCGGCTTTACTTCTGCGCATATCGTGCAATCGTGTACTACTTTACGAACGTCGTCGAAGGAGTACGGTAAATTCTTTGCGCGAATATAATGATTAAGACGGGCGATGCCAGGATGACACAGCGACACATGAATATTATACAGCGTATTTTCACGCATGGCAGCACATTGACCCTAGAAAGGACGTCAGGAGCAGCGTTTAATTTCCCTGAACGATACGCAATGTCAAAATCGAACTCGCTAAGGTCCATCCGCCAACGCAGTACTTTGTCATTCTTTATTTTGCCATGATTCTCGTTGTTGTAGCCTACATGAAAGCCCCTAACCTCTGATCAGTTACAATTTTGAAATAGAGACCGGTCAAAAGGTGAGCCCATTTCTTAACTGCTTCTACGATGGCCAAGGCTTCCTTCTCCACGTTTGCATGGCGACGTTCATTCGAGTTTTGCGTTCTAGAGAAAAACGCTACAGGGCGATCTTTTTTATTTAACATAGCGGAGATTGCGTTTTCAGACGCATCTGTTTCCAAGGCGAATGGGAGCTTCTCATCAATTACTCCAAGCGCTGCTGAAGATAAATCATCCTTTAACACTTTAATAGCTCCAACAGCATTGCCGTCAAGTGGAAATAATTTTGCCGCGACTAGGGGCCTAATTTTGTCCGAATAGCGAGGGATCCACTTGACATAGTACGCAAACAACCCGACCAGCCGCTGCAGTTCTTTAGAGTTCCTGGGTACAGGCATGTTTAATACCAGTTTGACACGATCTAGACCGGTTGCAAAACGCCTTTCGATATGTGATATCCAAGCAAACTGATCTTTTCCGTAGCGCATTTGTATTTGCTTTCACTTAGTGTAAGATTGTACTCTTTCGCAGCATTCAGAAAAATATTTAAATTTTCATCATGCTCTTCCTTCGTTCTTCCGCACACCGTGAGAACCAGACGTTCTCAAGAAAGTTTTCGTCATTTTCAAGCACATTACAGAACCGTTCACACATTGTTACTCGCTTTTCCTTGTCAGCATCAGCTAGTTTTTGCTTCATTTGGATCTTGTATGGGTATAGGTGCAGATCAGACGTAAGAACACGCC
>JGI24158J21664_10013557_pt1 | contig 10744 bp, 5 predicted proteins | sample Ectturendosymbi3_FD_21664 | JGI IMG/M metagenome (IMG submission 21664)
GGTCAATGACCTCTTGAGGATGGAGTTGATGGCTGAATGCCTTGGGAAGCGGCCTGCATTTTTAGTACAGGAGAGGCCATGGAGCCTCAGCTCATCAACAATTTTGCTGTTAGTAGATGACCCTTAAAGATGTAAGCAACTTAACAAGATTATGTGACAGCGACATAAATAAAGATTGAGACAGACACTGAGACAGAAAAGTTCATTACAGTACTACATTTGGCAACTGCTGCATGCTTTAATTAAGCTATGTGTGTTTAATAACTGTTAATTGGCCTTTCCTAATTCCTGTGATTAGGTCTGGCTTTTTTAGTTTTTTTTATGATTAAGTTGTTTTGTTCGCTTTTCTTGTGACCAACAGATCTGGCTTTTTTGCGACTAAGTTTGGCTTTTTTTGTGAAACTGTCTGGCTTTTTTTGGTGAAAACAGGTTGACAACGTTGCAGAGCACTGTCTAAGGCAGTGTTGCCACTGCTATGGTTTTTTCACTAGGTAGATCTGTTTTGATAACAACTGTTATCATCTTCAGTGCATAGCAATGAAGCTATGCTAGATCTGTTTTATTTGGGGTTCTGGGGTTTTTATTGAAAATCTGGGTTTTTTTGACTCTGGTCAAATTTTATAGATGTATGTTGTATTAGTGTATTTTCCATTCAAGAATACAGTAGTTTCACAGGCGCAATATGTTGTATTGTTACTATCCTGTTGTTACTGAAGTGAAATGAGTGAACTTGGAATATTGTAAATTATAATACACAATACAGCACTTGGTAATGATGCGTACACCACTGCAACTGCTTTCTGTTCGTCATGATCCTCCTGTGACGGATGTGCATGTGATGCTGAAGAAAATAGAATGCAAAATGAGAGTTTGCTTGACAAAACGTAGCCAAGAAAAGACTAAGCATCATCTATACCTTTCGATAAGGTGAAGAAATAAAAAATGTAAGCCTGCCCTTGATTGTAAACTGCATGAAATGATGAAAGAAAAACTTTAAGCTGTGGCTTACAATCGAATAAATATGGTAGCTGAACTAAGCCATTAAATAGCTGAACTAAGCAATTGTGTTACGATGCTAATATTACGTTTAGAACTCTTGTAAAAATAATCCACACTGTAGCCGGGGACATAGACGATCCAGGGAAGAGATTTAATGGATCATTTGCTGTATCAACTACCTCCAATGATTATGATAGTAAATTAATAATTGTAATAAACTAATAAATTATAATAGTAGGCTACCAAAGTAACTCAATGATCGATTAGTGGTTGAGCATTTTCGCCCCCTTTCATTTTCCCCTTTTGCTCCTCAAAATTGCCCCCAGGGAGGCGATTCCGCCTATTTTGAAAACCACTGGTTTAGGCCTGTAACCTGTGTTGGCCTATTCCTATAAGCGTTTTGGTTGCATAGAAGTGCGAGAATAAATGATTTCACGAATGAAATAAATGATTGTGTTGCAAAGCGTTAGGCTTGTCTTGTATGATCTGAACCCATTCTCAGGACTAGGTATAGCCTATTTCACATATTTTATTTTTATTCTTGCATTGTGTGGTTTTAGCAGAATGCATTGTGCTAGCTTACACTCTGAAATTGGTTGTGGATGTAACAAAGTACTTCAGAGTCAACAAAAGACTAGAAGAAAAAATAGCTGAAAAACGCAGGGAGCCATATCTGTCTGTCATGACATACATAATAAGGACAAGCTCAGATTTGCCCTTTTGAGGAGCATTCTTGCTGCAATACAAGGATTTCGAGGCAAATGAACTGATGCCCACCTCCAGGACCTCATGGACATAGACTTCAGTTTAATTCCTAGGCCCACAATCATGTAAAGTTGAATTTAATGAATGATGGTCTCAATGACATGACACCAGTTAGGCCTATATCTGTGAAATATGTGGCTAGTTCATATAAGTCATGACTTTTTGTGAAACGCTACATTAGAACTAAATGCTTCTCTCATTTACTAAACATATCATAATTTTGTTTTTCATGTACCTATTATTGGATTAATGTTTGCTGCTAATACTACTGTAATCTGTCCATACTCTTGTCTCTTCAATATCATTTGGTAACACCATGCATCTGGTTGGAAATAACTCATCCATGGAACTCACCCCATTATGGTCCGTGGGTGAATTTCTATTTCTTCACGATTTATATGTATAAGCATTGTTTTTTTGCCCTTGATACTTGTTGTATTGAAATGATATGTTCATAATTGCAGTGCTCTCTGCCTCACAACCCTTATTGCTGTTCACTTCCTTCACCTATATGCGTACCTCAGAATGCAATCACTACCAGTCATATCATATGCAGTGTAGATTTCTGATTTTAATGAAGTACAACTTAGAATATAAATCATAGGCTATCTTAATCCAAGCAAAAAATATTTTGTATAGTTTTGTGTTTCATTTAAAAAGAAAGTGGTTATGAAACCACTTTGCATGATGCGGTTCAAATAAAACGCTGAGTTTGTTACTCAAGTGGTACCGTCATGGTAGCGTAGCAGATGTGTTTAGGTCTGCTATGCCAATGGTTTTTGGTTCGGCTCTCACTTTGGCGACTTTCCTTTTAATAGTAGTGGTTGCACATTTCAGTTCATGGGACCATTCTTTATTTTTAAAAAAAATGTTTCCAAAGTTTAGGTTTGGAGTTATGGTCAGCATTAGCAGTATGGTTAGGTTTGAGGTTTAGGGTTTATATACCTTTTACGTTTAGTACATTTCTACCAAGCCTACTGCACTCTTGCCGTGTGTTACTGTCATGTTAATGGTGGTGGTCAAATAAGTTTTCAAATATGAAAGATCCACAGGTGGTTCTGTAGCCACTGCCATTTAAAAAATTTGAATTTTTTCATTATTAATGTGCTGACTTCAGATGCATAACAGGGGTTAGTCCATAGCAACTGTGTAAGTGTTGAATATGCGTAAGTTCTTTTTTGTCAACATATTATCTACACATATGTTCTTTCAAGGTAAATGTCTGTATCATATTTTTTGTTTTTTTTTGCTACAGTATGTTTTTTGCTACCACCATCTATGCTTATGTTAAATATGTAATTTTGATTTTTTAACTCTTGGCGTCCGGCTGCTTTAGGGCATTTTTGGAAAAAAAATGCCTAAACGCACGTGACTTTGCGTGGGAATTTCTCCGATCCGGTATGCTCTACAGACCTGGTAAAAGTTTCAAAAGACGNGGCAAGTCTTCTAGTCTGTACTCATTTTTTGCTTGGGGGTGCAGGTTTTTTGTGAGTGACGTCATAAGTGGAAGACTTTTAGGCCACCTTGGCCCACTTTGCCTGGCCCTGGGCGTCAACAATTAGATGGTAGTATTTTGCTAAAGTTTTTACTGGAAACTCGGCCACAATCCGAGTCTTTTGATACTTTGGATGACCTGCTGGGATTTCGGGTTCAAAAGTTATGATGCAATTAAGTAAAAATATTTGACTAATTAGATAATTAATTAATTTGTTTATTTTAGATCATACCTTTTAGAAAGTCGATCAAAGGCTCGAATAACTTGGACTTGAGTGCAATTAAGTAAAAATATTTGACTAATTAGATAATTAATTAATTTGTTTATTTTAGATCATACCTTTTGAAGCAGAAACATTAGAAAGTCGATCAAAGGCTCGAATAACTTGGACTCGAGCCTAGTTTCCAATGAGAACTTCAGCGAAACACTTTGGCCTAGCGGTTGGGCCTTAGGCCAGGCAACATGAGCCAAAATGACCCCAAGACTACTTCACTTATGATGTCACTCACAAAAAACCGCAACTCCCAACCAAAAAAAATTTTTTCGAGTGCAATCTACTAGACTGGCCGATTCGTTTGAGCTCTTGAACAGCTCTCTAGCGCAATCGGTGGAGGAGCTAGGGCGTTGGTAAGGCAACCGAAAACTGCTCTTTTTTAGGCCGAAATCCAAGTANGAATATACCGTAGGCCGGCTCCCGAGGCATAAACACCTTGCCTGCCAAGGTACAATACATTCGTACTTTGAAATCGGCCTAAAACCAGCAGTTTTTGGTTGTCTTACCAACAGCATAGCTCCTCTATCGATTGTGTGAAAGATCTTTTCAAGCTCTCAAAAGATTCGGCAAGTCTTCTAGTCTGCAATGAAAAAAATTTTGGGGTTTTGGGCTTTTTGTGAGTGACGTTATAAGTGAGGTAGGTTTTTGGCCATTCTGGCTCATGTTCCTGGCCAAGGGCCTAACCGCCAGATTAAAGTTTTCATTAAAAACTAGGTTTAAATCCAAGTCTTTTGAGTCTGTGGTCGACTTGCCTTGGATTTCTTGTTGAAAAGTTATGAGCCAAAGCAAACAAATTTTCTAATTATGGGATTAATCAATTATTTTGTTTACTTTGAATCATATCTTTCGAACCCCAAACCCCAGCAGGTCATCCAAAGTATCAAAAGGCTCAGATTGTAGCCTGGTTTCCAAAAAAGACTTCAGCGAAATACTGCCATCTAGTGGTTTGGGCCCAGGGCCAGGTGAAATGTGCCAAAGTGGCCTTAAAGCACTCCACTCATGACGTCATCCATAAAAAATCTGAAACCAACTTACTGAGTCTTTTGAGCGTTTGAACAGCTGTCTAGTGCTTGCAGTACCAGAGTTATGCCCGTGCAAAACCACATGTGAAGAGGCTGGTTTCATACGAGCCACCTGAATTAACACGACACCGAAAGTGTTAATGCCTAAATGCAAAGGGCAGCTCGGGTTATAACGGATGATTCCTAGTAAAGCATGAGCGAACGAAGTCAAGAGAATGCTTGCTACGAATGTCAGTTTTTGATTCAGGTCACCTGCAGCATGAATCGTTCCATCCAGACATGGAACAAAACCAGTGACAAAGCCCAAGGAATAGACCCCGAGTGAACAACCTTATGCAGTGAAATAGGTGGTAGCACAAATATACAAAGCAATCAAGCTTGCATTCTGCAATATTATAAATTGTAATCAAAGACTATGGTTAAGCTTGCATCACCATTGATTCAGTTACTTTGTATGACAACTAAGAACTTTCTGCCGAGTAAAATACCTTGCCAACAGTGCTTGCCGCTATTGCGATTCGTGGAGGGAGTACGCTTTGAGTAGAATGCCTTGACCTTTGGTAACGATGGAAGGAGTGTGCTTTGAATCAAACAGCTCGACTTCCGAAAGCCGAGTAATGTGACCTGCTGTGCTAAACGTCTTGTGCTTGGCGCACATTTTTTATTATCTCCATAAAAATTTTAAAAAATGATAATGTTGCTGCATAAAACCTCCCACAAGCATGTCAGATTTCCTTGGAATGACATTCCCAAATTCCCCACTTTTTCCTGGCCTGTCTGCATCACTATACAGTATCTCCGTTATATGCAGTAAAACCTGACAAACAACAATGAAGTCCAAACAAAACAGCGTGTTTGCCACCAGATTGCAAACATCTCAGTCAACACATGAAACAATCGACTTAGTTACATGTGAAAAAAAGAACCATGAGAAACAAGTAATTCGTTTTGGCATCTGGGTGTAATTCGTTTTGGCATCAAGCATTGGGTGTCAAAAAATGATACTGGTAAACGGTGGGGTGCAAAAATTCAAGTGATCAAATAACTGTCACAAAAATGAAACAAAATTGCACCAACCATTAACTTTGAAAAGTAGTTTTTTTAGGAAAAGTCAATAAATCGTGAACTCACAGGATGTGCAGATTTTGCAAAAATTGAATTTAAAATCACCATGATGTTGAAAATAACACCTTGGTTAATATAGTGTTGAAGGTCAGTTTTGCAACAATATATTCTCATTAATTTTATAGTAGATACAGAATTCCATGGAAACACATGTTTTAAGAAATGATGTCATAATTTACGAATGACAAAGATGAAGAGCACGATAACACATTAAGAAAATCCACCTGTGACCCTTCAGAACTGTTAACATCTACCACAACCATATTGCAGATGAGCAATTATCAAACTAAGTTACTGTAGGTATTGTTTTCCACAAACAAGAGGCTATTTGTGGTCAGTGTTAGTTTCACCCATGCAACACTTCATTATCATTAATCATGACCTCTGCTGTACATGCTGTCACATGTTCAACTAAAAGAGTTGAGAAACAGTGTTGCAAGCTTTTCAAAAATTATACTTGCCACTAGCATTGGAAGCAGTGTTGCCAGAGGAGCAACACATAATACCATACAGGGTAAGTGTCCTGGTACAGATATGTACTTGATGAGATCTAGCCACATTTCATGTTTAGATACACTTGCCTCAGATAACACAACCAGCTCGATATTTGCAAAACACTGTCATATGAATGTTGAGCACTTTTAGGCCATTCGGTATATGGAAAATATACCGTATTTTATGGACCATAAGGCACACCTAAAAACCTTCAATTTTCTCAAAAATCATATGTGCGCCTTATAATGTGGTGCACCTAATGTATGAATCTAGTTGTGCTTTCTCACCTGGAACCAACCTTGTGGTAAACAGTGACTATTTACTTAATTTTTAGTTACAGCTTAACTATGAGTGCTACATATAGTTCATTTTGAAGACTGCCACTAGCCACATGACAGTTTTGTTCCTGTCTTAATGGAGGCTTTCCCGTTCGTTCAAAATCACAAAAAATTGCAAACAGACCATTGTGTTACGTAATAAACCAACAACAATCGCAATGAGCAATGCATATGGTTCCGTGAGTAGCTAGCACATACCTCAATGTTGAAGCAAAGACTGTATTACTCTGTAAGGCTCCTGTGCACAGAGCTATATGTATTATTCGGTAAGTGTCCTGACTACATTGGCACACACTGAATCAAAAATGTGCACAGCTTTTAGTTTTGCTTCAGTAAAGGTGCCAGATAATCTGCTGCACCTTATGTATGCAAATAGAACAGCTGGCATTCAATCTTTGATGCAGTGCCTTATGGTCCAGTAAGTATGGTAAATGAAATCACCTTGTAGTGTGCTTTTATTACAAGAAAAAATGCAATTTCTGATGGCAGGCGAAGATCGCTGAAAGAACCATTTTAGAAATGAACTTGCATAACATTTCATACCACAAAAAAGGCAAACTCACATCAAGATTGTGTATTGCTATTAAATCTGCAGTCTGCATAGAGCTCATGTACATACTTTCACCATCAGGAGATATCTTCATTCTCATTAAATTTGGACACTTTAAAAGACACTGGGATTTGCAAGAACCACCTGGCAATGGACTACAAAAAAATTTTTCAAGATTATCACACTTTACCAGTGAACATCTGTCCATTTTGTAGTGCAAATCTACCATATATTTAAACTTTAAATCAGTAAGTACATTACAGTGAAAAGGTACTAGCAACATACTTGCTGATATCCCATGACATAACCTGATCATCAAAACTTGCAGATAGAAGTTGCTGAGTAGGCTTGTGAAACTCAACATTTTTGACCCAGCCGTTATGACCTCTCAACACCAATACTTCCTACACACAATAGAAGTTTGTTGACATGAAAAGTAAAGCCAACAAAAAGGCTTGTTCATAAAAACTGTATTTATATAAAACAGTTAAAACAGGCATTTAACATAATTGTTGCTGTTCTAGTTTAATTTGTATTCAACAGACAGGCAATACAAACAAAATCAATAGATGAAACATGTAAATTGTTTCAAGCAAGAACAATCAACAAAACTTTAACGAAGTTTGAAATACTTGTTGATGAATGTAACTATTGCATCTGATTGAGGCTAATATATGCTTTTCTGAAATATCAACTGTACCTAACACCTTCGGTGCCAGTGTACAAGATATTCGCACTTCAAAATCCCAAATGAACTGTTATTTATGCAACTCCATACCTTGCCAGGCAATTGGGTGAGATCTATTCAAACCCTAAAGAGATCAGCGAGTCTTCTAGTTAGCATTGAAAAAAACTTGGAAGTTTTAGATTTCGTTTTTATTGTGGGTGACGTCATAAGTGGGGTAGTTTTGGCATTTTTGTCCAAGATCATCACACCCTGGGCAGAAACTGCAACTTGAGCCAATTTTTTGACTCAACTTTATATTGGACACTAGGCTATAATCCAAGTCTTCAGAATCCTTGATTGGCTTTCTAGCGTTGATAGTTCGAAAGTTATGGCCAAAAAACAAAATCTGTGTAAAAAACAGGTTTGGGTAAACAGATATTTTACCCAAATTTTGTGTTTTTGGCCATAACTTTCGAACCAGAAACACTGAAAAGTCTGAAAATAAAGATTAGTGAACAAAAAAGCATTGCACACCTTTCAAGCTAAAGCATTCAAGACTTAGGCTGCAAAAGATGGTTGGTCAAATCGCTCTTGAATGTCTAAATAACCTTTCTTTGCATGCAGTTTATATAAACTACATTTGACACAAAGGTACAATTGCACACAATAATTGAAGCCCAAACAATTACTTCAAGTGTTAAATCCATGATTTATCTTCATAGTTATTGAATGTAAGTACATGAAATTTGAAAAGAAAAACATCACAGCCAATATATAAATACGCCAAATCCATATTAGTGCACATGCACGGCATGGTATCTATCCTGTAGATACCAAGTAAAGATCTTTTGAGATAGAAAATGGTGGAACAGCTTACATCTTGCAAATATCTTAGATCCCACAATGCAATATTTGCATCATCTGAAGAAGTTGCGAACAGATTGTCATCAACAAATGTTATAGTATTGCAACGTTTTGTATGCACTCTCTCTCTTTTATCCACAATTTTGCAAGTCAAAGGATCCACAACAACAACTGCATCTTTTTCACATGCTGCAACAAGCAGTTTTCTGGAAATGAAAAATCATACACACATCATTAACAGTTTGGCTAGCTGTCTACATATCTTTACCCAGAGGAAATTCAAGAGCAGATAAAGGTCTACAACATGTAGATACAAATCCAACTTCTACTGAATAACAGCTGTATATTTTTTATTAGAAGTTCATACATTCATGTTATTAGAAGTTCATATACACTGTGAAGAAAAATAGTACATTTAACAAACAAAGCACTTCAGTTTCAAGGTGTTTTACAACACTTGGATATATAAATGTAGTAACTCTCAAAACCTGCTTGGTACCCAAACAATTTCTCGTGGAAAACACCTAATACCAAAAATGCTTGACACTTTTGGTACTGCACAGTTTTCTTTTAATCCACATTTTTGCAGAGCTTTGCAATACTGTAACTTGCCGAGCAAAGCAATAGCAGGCAAAGTGCGAAATTTTTTGTGGTGGAAGGGCTGGGCATACTTTGCAGATTGTGTAATGTTAAGGACCAAGCTTCTACTTTAAGCAAGAAGAAAAACACTACAAACCTACTGTATGGCCACATTTGAAATGAAACACAAGTAAGAGCATGATGAAGTTCAAAGATCTATCGTTGAGAAAACAAAAGGTATACAGTCTTTGAGAAGGTTTATCTTGGAAAGCATAGATAAATGAATTCTCCAACATTGGAAAAAAAAGCAATGATTTCTTGTTTTTTGGATTCAATATTCAAAAACAAGTCTCTCTCTGTAGATACTTTTGAAAATGTAAAGTCGTGGTTACTTGAAGAAAGTGAAGAAACTGAAATCAGCCTGCAATTTGATAACACAAAGCAAAAACTAGATGTGGATAAACCAAGTTGCAGTAGCTCCGTTGACAGTGTATATGAAAGCTTATTAGGGTCTCAGGAACCTGAAAGAGAACCAGAACAGCAACTTCGACTGTACATCAGTGAGCCTCTGGCCAACAGAAAAACAACTGACCCTCTCCAGTGGTGGACAAGTACACAGAGAAAGGTTTCCTTTTCTAAAAGATTTATATAGCTAAGAAATACCCACCTTCACCTACATTCCAAGTGAGAGACTGTTCATCAGCACTGCCAGAAACATCTACATAACAAAAGATGCAAGCTACTTGGTGAAAATGCAGAAAAATTTTGCTTTCTGTATGAAAATCTAATTAATTGAAATGGAACTATTGGGCATTGACTAATTAGTTTAGGTGTTTCATTTCGTATATATACCAATGCCAGTACTTCCGTTGCAGTAACTAATGCAACTAGTTTGCTTGAGGACATGCAGTTATTTAATGTTACATTACATCAATTTAAGACTTGGATTAACTTTTCAAAGTGAAAACTCACTGAGTAGACTGACTGCGAAATATATGGGCAATTCCACCTTAAACGTACTCCAGGCTTGAAAAAGAAAATAAAACCAAAAATTGAAGAAAACCAAGTGTTAAATAACTTTTCATACATCAGTCTTTATGAAAACACTGTTTACAAAAACAACAGAAGCCAATAATGAATGTTTTTATGCAAACACCATGTACCTAACATGAAAAAAAACTGCAAATTTGCATATGTTTTTTGGGTGCATTAAAATCAGCTCAGCACTTTGAGAGCCGGCGTATGATATATTCGTACTTCGATTTCGGCCTAAAAAACAGCAGTTTTCGGTTGCCTTAACAACGCCCTATCTCCTTAGCCGATTGCACTAGAGAGCTGTTCAAGGGCTCAAACGGATCGGCCAGCCTAGTAGATTGCACTCGGAAAAAAATTCTTGGTTGGGGGTTGCGGATTTTTTGTGAATGACATCATAAGTGAAGTAGTTTTGGGGTCATTTTGGCTCATGTTGCCAGGCTTAGGACCCATCCGCTAGGCCAAAGTGTTTCGCTGAAGTTTTCATTGGAAACTAGGCTTGAGTCCGAGTCTTTTGAGCCTTTGATCGACTTTCTAGC
>JGI24158J21664_10013558_pt1 | contig 10744 bp, 9 predicted proteins | sample Ectturendosymbi3_FD_21664 | JGI IMG/M metagenome (IMG submission 21664)
CTCTTCTGCTGTATAAGGCGCTTTTGCTCTTGCATTTTTCCAAGCAACAGTAAAAGAACCACGCACTGCTTTACTGTGGGCGTAAGTTTGTACTCCTGAAGCAGATGGAAGATAAATACGACTTCATTTTACCTGGTGTTTCTCTTCAAAAAGCCTAACGATATCGCCAACGTATTTTACATGTATTTACTCGATAGTTAAGCTTCTTTGAGGGATCTGCGAGCAAGGACTTCTGAGCATAACACAAACTGTGGCCGGATTTCACCATTTGCCACGACTGAAGTAAATCCAAGTTTTAAGTAGTTGTCATTATACGCAAACGCCTGCTTTCGTTTAGCAATTATGAACTAATGCGGCAAAAACAAACTGCAGTTTGGATAAAAACTTTCAGCTTAAGCTCACGTCAAAAGTATAAATGTCATGTGAGACAGCAAAGTTATTATTGTCTGAGGGCATTGCAGAAGCTTGCATGTCCCGGGTGCTTGCGGACTCAGCCAGAGCCTTCCGTGGACTCATTTGAGTCCGCGGACTCGGGGTTGAGAAACACTGGCATAAGGCCATTGTCTTAGTACGTCATCTGGAGAAATTGATGAAACAAGTTTTAAGACTGATCATTTAAATTTCTTGGTTGCCTGTGCATGCGAATTAAAAAAGATTTCTACAGGGGTAGTTGCCAGCATAAGGATGTTAGATTCTGATCTCACAAACGATTCAAGGTAAATGGCAAAAGTGGCCCTACATTTTCCCCATCTTGAGTCTGAAGATCAGATGGAGGCCATTTCGATGTTTCAAATATGTGTTCTTGTCCAATAAATATATTCCTTATATCAGGTATTATGTGTGTGCGTGTGTAACATCAAAGACGACCTAGATCAGGGGGTGGCAACCTCCGGCACGCGTGCCAAACTTGGCACAACCAAATAACATTCAGTGGCACGTAGAAGCTCCAAGTTTTACATATCACTTTTGTTAGGATTCGCACAGAAAATATAGTATATTGACTTTAACTTGCATAAAAAATGGACGTTGTTGGCACACTGAATATATTGAAACCTTGGGTGGGCACACAACTAAATATTGCCGACCCCTGGCTTCAGGGCCGACCCTAGCAGGCGCGGGGCCCAATGCAAGACGTGGCGCGGGGTCTCTCTGAGCAGTGGTTTTATTACGTCATCCTGCTCAGTCAACCGTGTTATGACCTTTTTGATAACGATATTTCAGCAAAATAACTATATGAATATCAAAAAAGGGCAAATTTATTGGAGTTGATCGGTATGTAGGCAAACATGAGAACACAGGGGTTTCCAGCCTGGAGTGCATTTGCCTATCTGAAGGGATACATTTGAGGTTAGGAATACAAGGGAAAAATATGCTTATATAATATTTTTTCCAAATATTATAGAATTCGGTGGATTTTTGTTAGTTTACTCGGCCTTTTTGCCCGCAAGAAATTTAGGGTACATACTCATATATCGAAATNTTGAAGGGGTACATGGTCAGAGAAAGGCTGGAAACCCCTGTTATAACACAACAGTTTCTTTTATGGGGNGTGGGCGCAGCTCATGTGTCTCGCAGCTACGGTCATGTTTACGGCTAATAGCATGCTGCTGTGGTGGACATTAGACAGTGTACTGCTACCACTCGTAATCGAGCCGAAAGCAGTAAAGGAAGCTCTGCAATGGGGGGGCGAGCGCAAGTGCAAAGTTACGTCAATCAAACCGAACTGACAAACGAATTGAACTTACAATGCAGTTACTTCGCTCTTGTTGAACGACACTTTCGTTCGAAGAACAACTGACTCGGAGAAAACTGTTAAAATGAACTTTTTGCTTATGTCGCTCGCGGTAACCACAATCGCAGACGCGTTTGTGCATAAAGGGACCGTCTGGGCGCATGATCAACTATCCGCTTTATGACGCAATACGTGAAAAAACAGGCTTCACAAGAGAGCAAGCCATGCATCCGGCCAAAGTTCCCCAAAAGCCCAAGTTTATAGAACAGGGGTTGCCAATCTTTCTCTGACCATGTACCCCTTACTGAATTTTACATAGAATTTTCAGATTTTCGGAACTATAAAGGTAGACTCCGTTATGTCTCAAAGTTGATTTGTTGCAAATCTACAATAAATGTACTCCTTCAAATAGGCAAATATACCGCTAGGGGTACATGTATCCCAGGTTGGGAACCTCTATTACAGAACTTCTCATTATGCTTCATTATCCATGACCTTGGAATGCAAGCTTATTCATGAATTAGAAACGTAACGTACAAAGATGTTTCAGCTTCCACGTCACACTTGTAGAAACATTTATCAAACGCAATATAGTACATACTGCGCATGGTTGATTGATGGAATAGAAGCATATAGCCTCCCAATATATTGATAAACAGGAACGAGCGTGCTGGATGACATTCACAATTTTTGCCAAAATCTTTCTAAAAACCAGAATCTTTCGAGAACTGAACAACGCTATGTTAGCAGAACTGCCATCAAAGTTAATACGACAGACACTCGTTTTGACCTGTTCATTGCGAGTTGAATCGCCACACACCTTGTTTGCAGTATGTAGATCTACTTCAGTCTCAACTGGCACTAGCAACAACCAAATTCTATCCGTAAAGAGTGGGACGTGGTGGAACGCAGATATAAAGATCAGCATAAGAATTGAGCACGTTTGATAACGTTCGATAATAATTAGAGGAACTTCATCGTTCATTCAAACGAGATAATTATTTGCTAACAATGAGATTTATAACCTTTCTACAATTCTCGTGCGCAAGGAGTATCTGGAAAAAATAAACAACATGCCCAACCACCATGGCGCGGGGCCCCTGAGGCGCGGGGTCCAATGCAGCCGCATCGGTTGCATCGGCTTAAGGCCAGCCCTGGGTGCCAAACAGTCGCTACCTTTGCAGAAAGGATCCCAACTCTTTCAGTACAGTAGTTTAAACTAAATCTTAGTTTGCTGAGACGACAGTAAGTTATTCAGTGTGCGGCCCCATTAAGGTGGTGACATGATTTTTGTATCAGTAAAAAATTTCGGTTGGACATAGCTGTTTTATATCAACTCACCGGCAGGGTTTTGTGTATGATCAGAAGAAAAGCATGCTGAGGAGCAAAAGACCAACAAATAAAAAATAAAATTACAATGCGGCCCCATTAGAAAGACCCTCCTCGAACGTTTCTGAAACAAACAATATTTTGTACAAAGTAATCATCTTTAAATAAAAGCTGAAATAAAGAGGCGCGCAAAACCTTGCTACAAGTAATTTTCTCATTCTTATCAGAAGATTTAGTGCTATCGTAAGATTTAGTGCAAAAGCAAAGACACCTGACGCGGTCAACCACAGTTAATGATTGGCAGGGCATAGGTGCACTTTTACTTAAATCTGGAAAGTACTATGTTATGGATTTATCTGCAAAACAACACTATTGATTACTATCAAACATTCCTGATGCCATGGGCAGAGGCGTAAAGAGGGAGGTAGACGAACACCTTGCCCTGGAGAGCGAGTTATCGGGTCGCCGAAATACCGTGAGACCTGGCGCAAAGTGATTTATGGAAGGAAGGCTGAGAGCAGCTTCCAGCGCCTACGAGAGGGAGTACAAAGGTGCGTCGTATCCGTGCCCGGTAGGTAACCTACTGGCACCCGCTGGAGAATGAAAGCACGCAGGATAAGTTTTCTGTAATCAAGCCCAAAATTGATGGTCACTTTCTCCAACTGTAGCGCTGATGGCTGTAAGCATACGAACATTCACGTAACCTCACTCCACTGGTGAAACAAGCAAGGAATAAATCGCAAAATTTTAATAAGAAATCGATTTCACGTAACACTACGCATCGTCACGGTAGGTATCTGACATCTAACGAAAAAGGTTTAATTTACACAATACACATCAAAAAAGTAATCACCAAACTGTATTCCTTTACTATGAGAAGCAAAATAACAGACAAACAATAATAGGTCAGAAATTTCGCTTGACACCGGCTCGCACTATCGTTGCTCTGTGACGTTATGTAACAGTGAATGAGAAGTTCTCATGAGAACTCGTCCATTGTTGCGTAACGTACGTCACAGAACGATGATAACGCCAGTTGGTCCTCTACGTTGTAGGCTCATTCATATTAGCCCGAGTTATTGGGCAATTTATCGTTTGTTTAAAGTTATTTTCGAATGGGAAATAACCATTGGATTTGAATTCAAAATCAATGTTCTACGCAAATCCATTGCTTCAAAAAAACGTTCAATCTGATGTGAATTATATTTTTTAAAATATTTAATTGAAGATGGCAGCTCGGTCTCTAACCGATGAGCTAGAGTAAACCGCGAGCGAACAAACTTGAGAGAAGAGAACGTCTACTACGAACAATATTTTTTGATTCAGGTCACCTGCAACATGAACACGAAACGCTAAGCATGGAATGAAAATATATGAACAGTGACAGGCCCAATGAAACGAGCCCGAGTTAACAACCTCAATCAGTGAAGTGGGTAGTGACACGAATACACAAAGCAAACAGCTCACGTTCTACATATAATGCAAATCGTAATCGAAGACTCGGGCTATGCCCGAAATCCGAGTGCCGGAGTCGTCACTGGTTTGTAACATCTCTGCAATATTGATAAAAGAAAATCTGCTCAAAAATGCGTCGATTCTCAACAAACAGAAAGCCAATTGTATTTTATCTGATTTTCAAACAATTTTTTCAAAACAAGTAGGTAGAAGCGACCCTTCATTTTTTCCGTTAAGCCGATCTATACGCGACTTAAACACTCTGATCTGAAACAGACGAGGAATTCAACCACGATAAACAGCTTAGCCCTGTTGCACAAGAAAAAATCAATCAGTAGAAACAGTAAATTCAGGCTCTGCTTACACTATGTTTAACAGCAAATTATCCATAAATAAACCGATCACTCGAGTTTTGCATGAGGCATTGCACCAAAAGCTGTGTCAATTATTAAGTAAGTTATGCAGCAAGTAACGTTTCCAAAGTGCTTACATCTTTGTATATTGCTGCTGTTGATAAATAGTGATAAATGATAAAAGGTCAGTGCAACGAAACTGATGCAGTGGAGCCAGCCTCGCTAGCACACTACTGAGAGAAATAGCTACGTTTTTGTTCGAACAACATTTCTAGTAGTTCAGGTCCACGACAGCATCTACTTGGCTTCGCAAAACAATCCTGGCTGACAAGTTCTATATCAGTCTAATCTAAAGAATACACATGAGTCGGTATTAATACACCTCTGCTTTTGAACATCCATACAGCAATCAAAGCTGACTTAAGCACGCGCAATGCCCACTTTCGAAGCTATTAATATATTTGATAAAATTAACACCAAAACAGTTGCTTTTTGAGGCTCATTTATGCATTTATCTTTATCTCTGTTGCAGCTTGTTTCTGTAAGGTTACCGTGCTTGAATCCGCTTAAAACGAGTTGTATTTACTCCATTCACTAGTTTGTGCCAAAGCCGATTTAGAAGCACAGCACCATATTTTGATCTTTCGTACGTTTATCACTGCATTGCATAGCATCATATCCTGGATGGCTGCTTCCTCGCATTGTCAGGAGAGGATATCCCATCGTATATAGACAAGTGCAATCACAGAAAGCGAAACAACCTTTTTCCCTGTTAGAGCCAGAACAGTTTTTACACATCTTTACTCGGTAAACACTCAACGGGTAACCTACGTGGTTCTGTAGAGACTTAATTGTGGTGTTGCAAAAAAGATAGTGACCCAACCAGAGACTCAAAACCTTGCTTATCTTTGAGCATCTGTTATCTACGTGGTTTCTATTGCAGACATATGGCTGATACCGTTGTCATTTACCACAGAATTTTATTGCCTGCAACCGAAAGCCTTACCCTTACTTGCAATAAGACAAATGTTGAGTAGGTGAGTACAGCGCGAACAATTTGTCCAGTCGATCCAAATCGGTTGAAAACCATCAGCGTATGCATTAAAACAGCACGCCGCCCAATATCAAATGTTTAGGTTAATCCTCCAAGGTCTCCAAAGAATTTTATTCAGGGTTCATAACTTTCAAAAACACAGCAAAAGACAACACCACCTGATCTTCACAACACTCTGAGCAACTAATATAAATTACATCAATTAATCAAGAGCAAAATAGTTAACTGCTGCCATTTTCGATTGTTTTCTCAATGACGGCGTACCTCCAAACAATTTCAGTTGCATACGTTCATGATACAAAGAAGCCATGTTGAACACCCAATATGGAACTTCTAGAAACTTTTAACAAGTGTTTCACAGTGGGCTTCATTGTTTGCTGCAGAAAAGCAGCCATAAGGGTGCTTGCCAATTAAACGATACAAAAAACTCTCTCAAACGCCTTAGGCAGGCATTGTTTTGTCAGTGATGTCGTGGACTACATGAACATGTCAACTGAAATTTCAGAGTACAACGAATACAAGAAATCCACTTCTTAATGCCATCCTAAAACTGCTGCATTGGATCGTACGAATGCTATACAGAAAAAAACTCACTGCATTCGTCCCTGTGACAAGCCATCGATGCTTTTTATTCGTGTTACAGGTTGTTTTACGAATTAAAAATTGAAAGTATGCTCGGTTTAAAATTATGCTATTCACTGTCAACTACATACTTTGTTCCAACGTAACGAGGTGCTTAAATTGAATAGTCACTCGACCAATGGCTACGTACTCCCAGTTTTCCAAGAAATTTTATTGTTGGTATTACTCAACTAAAATGAGGGAAGTGATTGAAGCGTCCCACAGCTGCACTGCCAATCGGTTGACGACGCTTATCCGTTTGATGGGGATAGTGTGATTAAAACCTATGTTGTTATGTGATTTCCACGCAGCTAATATGGACACATTGTTAAATATTACATAACTTCGGGGTTACTAGCCGCAAACATCCAGCACGGTGTACAGATATTTGAGACCATGTCATCTGAGACTATTCATTTGAGACCTGTTTGTTTTAGACCTTTAGCGGTGTTTTGATTTGATCACACAAAAACATCTGCGCAATTATCCTTTCCAACCTAACCTCAGATAAAACTAGCCTACAACTTTTGCCTAAGTCAGCGTGGTCCAACTACATTTGACCTACGGGCCATTTTACAAAAACGTGACAACTCGCGGGCCACTTCCAACAAAATTTATAAAAACAAAAGGTCCACAAGATTTAAAATCGAAAAAGGAAAATAGGTGAGTTAGTGAGTGTGTCATTGAAATTATTACACCAACATGGGCGTCGGAAGGATTTTTTCCAGGGGCGGCCACAAAGGAATTTTTACAAAATTTTTCTAGGGGGTGGCAAAAGTGGTGAAATTTGTTTTTTCCCACTCGAAACTAAGAAAACAACCTTTTTTGCTAAAATTTTCAAAATCCAAATCCAAGGGCCTTGCCCCATGCCCCACCCTTCCGAAGCTCATGTACTCCAATAGCAATAAACAATTTACTGCAAATCTCTGTCAGTGCGATGCCTGTTGTTGAGGCTTCTCTGACACTATCGTTTCTTGCACCATACCAATATGTCGGTGGGAGCACATCCCCAATTGTGGTCCGGTGTTTCGTCTGCCATTCGATTTCTGTTTTTAGAATAGACTTGCTTCGTGGTAGAAAATGTACACTCACACACGTAGGTGCTTCCAAACGTCGAGCAACTTTTTAGGAAACTTATCTTTGCTGACTATATTCCTAGAAGCTCTCTGCAGCATAGTCTAATGCCCCTGCTCAGGAATCCTGGGTCGTCCACTACTCAAAGGCTTTTTTTGTTGATTTCATATACTTAGAAAATTGTTAGAAACCTGTGCTTCCATGACTTTTCCTGATTTTCAGGGACAAACGGAATGGTGCCAGAGTTATTTTACAAAAATTTCCCTGAAAGCCTACATATAGGAAATATGGGTCATGGTTATCCTGTTTTTGAAGGTATTTTAGGGACCCGAATCGGGTCCCTAGAATCAAAGAAAATTATCGAGTCCCTAGAATCAGAGAAAATCGGGTCCCTAGAATCAGATAAATCGGGTCCCTACAGGGCCGTACGGGGTACTTAACATTTTCCTTGAAAAAAACCCTGTGGTTACGTGATATGTAGCAAATTTTGGACACCTTACTACATTAACTTTTCAACGCAATTTTAAGTGCAAATCCTGTTTGGCCAGATATGACCACCGATACCTTATATGTAAAGAGTCTTCCTACACCATGACTTAATATGGTGAAAAAACGATCTACCATGCGCAGGACGTTATCTACGCTCAAACAAAAATCCCCTCTAAAAAATCCCATTTTTGGTGGTACAGTGCACAAAATTTGTATGTTATGTATGTTTCGCTGGCCAGATACAAGTTTGTTGCGAAAGTGATTAACAATAGACATATGGAAGTAAAAAAACGTTTGGTAGTAGTTTGGAAATAACGAATGTCACGTGTTCCAGGCAGAGCCATATTAAAGGGTAAGGGGGCCCGAGGCAAATTTCACTAGACGGCCCCTATGTCGTATTTCATGACGTCATCGTTTGTAAAATTTTTTTGTTTTCGCTAATTCGCAGCGTTCTCGTTTGCTTAAAAATTAACGTAAGCTGCCCTTGAGTGTAAACCGCACTTGAAGATAGGTTACCTAAGCCTCAGATGCATTCGCTACGTTCGCGTACTCGCGCGTTTCCCGTATTAAATGATGCTTACACCTCTACAACTGCCTTCTGTTTATCATAATCGCTACTGTGACGGATGTGCACATGATGCTGAAGAAAATCGAATGCGAAAAAAGAATTTGGTCGACAAAACGTAGCTAAGGAAAGACTGAACGTCATCTATACTTTTCGATAAAGTAAAAAAATAAAAGATGCAAGCCGACCTTGATTGTAAAAGCCGCATGAAATTATGAAAAAAAACTTTATATGCCGCAACTTACAATCGAATAAATACGGTGCTCAGCTGCACATACAGTTAGCTGCGAGAAGAGAGTTTATGATAGAAATACTACAGTGTATCCTTAATAAGAATAAATATTTCCACAGGCTAGAGAGTGCCTCGTCAAGAAACAACATTCACCCGAACAATAAGCAGAAATCAGAGATTACAAACGAAAACACCAGAAAAACAACATGTCAATACGGCCAACCAGTCTGAGTGTGAAAGGTGCTTCGAAACGTATGTCGTAATTTTCACCTACATTTTCAGGTGCTCTGGTTAACGCCACTGTTTTAACGCTGCTGCTTAAAAGCTTTTCTGGAAAATACATTTCAGACGCGGCATTTTAGCTATCGCTGCCAGATTCATGTGCTTTTTATCCTTAGAAGCTTTACCATTTTTAGCTCCTGATGGCTAGGGCCATGTTTATGTATTCATGACTTTATTTTTCAGAAAATATGACTTTATATGACCAAACAAAAATGACTGGGCTAAAGCATACAACTACTGTACAAAGAAGCATTGCCAGCGAAAATAGGTATAAGCAGGGCTACTATCAATCTATAACCAAAAAATAAGGACGGTTGAGAAAATTTTGAATTTATTACCTACAAAGATAACGATTGTTTCTGTTCGCACGACTTATGTCAGTTCATATATTTGCCAATTTATCTCCAGGAACCATTTGCTTCAGAAATATCTTATTCTCGAATTTCTTCTTGCAATCGTCAAGGAAAACGTTTTTTTCGCTTGCTTATTTCTTGAATCAAGTAAATGCTAAACCAGGGCAACTCAAATGGCGGTCTGCGGTCTGAATCCGGACCTTTGGGTGATGACGGCCGGACCTCGTCAGCCTCTTAAAGGTGTAATCTATATCCAGAAGATTTTAGCCCAAACTGTTGCGCTTTTGGCCATGTTTCTAAAGCATAACTCCTCGCCAACTGGATTAAGTGATTGTCGATCAAGTTGTTGACCAGCTACGTTGCAACGCACACCTGAATTGGGCTTCTTATGTTTATCTGTTCCAAAGTAATTGTTTCGTCATAATTGTTCAACAATAGCTCGTCACTACAATTTCTATCTTGGCAGAAATAGTGGATTCAAGGCTAGAAAATATCGATAAAACCTTTTCTTTCAGAAAACAATGCAATTACACAAATTTACGTGTGCACAATTTTGAAAGATGCTTGAGTAGGGGAAGAGTTTTGCAGAGATGCTTGTCCTTTTGTTTTTTTACGGGAAGTCAACAAAACGTGAAGAAAAGCTAAGGCACTTTCAGCTTTTCTGGGAAATGACAAAGGGAAACTGGTGGATTTTTGGCGACATAGTGGAACACCTCAACGACTTGAATGTAAAACTGCAAGGAGAAAGCATACTACTCTTGATTTGATCACTACTGCTCGCCCTTTTCAGAAAAAGTTTCATATTTTCGAAGATTTCATTAAAGCCGAACTTGATCACTTTCCGAGGAATTTGTGGAAAGTAAAAGCAAGAAGATTCCAGATATGTTCCATTTATTGAAAAGTTGATTATCAACATTGCCGCAGTTTGGCGTTTTTTTTTTTATCGAAAACAGTTGCTGTTCTTTCCTCCACCGAATTCTCGACTGAAGCAAAAGACACATGCACATGTATGTACCAAAGATGCACTGGAAATTTTATAGGTGCCGGAGCTGTGCTGGACATGTACGCTTATATTTGTAGGCAACGACCCGTCATTCACTGATGAAGGTGGCGGAGCGGAGCTCCGGCAGCTTGACACCACTGGTGTGGACGCAGCCAAAATTAAACTGGAATTAATTTAATTCCAATAGAATGTAGCAGCGAAA
>JGI24158J21664_10013559_pt1 | contig 10743 bp, 5 predicted proteins | sample Ectturendosymbi3_FD_21664 | JGI IMG/M metagenome (IMG submission 21664)
TGAGTTTTTGTGACGTTGTAGTCAGGGCAGTGCAACATTATTTGATAATGCCAGATTTTAAATTCTTTTTAAGTTGAGTTGGTACTTCTTCATTTTATTTTTTAGGTATGCACCGGGCACACCTGACAGAAAAAATGGGGCACACTCTACACATTGCCACTAGGTCAGTCTAAACACGGTAAAGCTTGAGGGGTTATATTGGAATGCAGTACAGAATAATTCTAATCGATGAGCATTTTTAGGTTTGTTATGTGCTTAGAGGCACATTATATATGTATGGTAAAGCATGAATTTCAGCATTACTGCATTGGTTTCATTGAATGATTGGTAATCATCAAGTTTGTTTTGCCATGCAGTGATAGTGGGTAATTAGAATGTGAAAAAAGTGGAGAGGCAGTCCGCAAGTGCCTACTTTACATGGGATATCACATGAATATTATGCAATGCATGCAACCCACCTTATTTTGACCGGTCAGGTGTACCCCATGCTCATGTCGAGTGTACCCCAAGCATGGGCACACTCGGCAGAAAAAGCGCCTTTTTTAAATTGATTGTAAAATTTTTTCTGAAGGTCGTTGTTTTCATGTTTTGGCATGATATTGTGTATATAGAGTTGCTTTTTTGTGTGACAAGTTTTGAGCTTGTTTGGACTTGATATAAGGTAGCAGTGGTTGAAAATGCAAAAAAGTGTCAACTGTACCCCACCTTCCCCTATGTTTATTCACAATAATTTGTACACTTCTGTAAACAATTTCGCGATAGTATGGGACTTGACTACCAAATATTTTTGAGATCGTCCCCCTAACCTTACTGAAATCGCCCCNTGGATCTTATGTCATTAAATGTCATGAAATGCGACTGCGGTAGCATTTTTGTACGCTACTTGCGCTAAGATCCCAAAACGATAAAATATTTGGCTGGCTTTTGAGAGCTAACAGTGTAACAAGCATAACAAAATCAATATTGCAAATTAGAGAAAGTTGCACATGTCTAAATAAACTTGCATATGTTTGACCCACTAAGTCTAAACAAAGCGTGAAAATGGGTGCGGCGACAAGCATTTCTTAACTTAACAAAACGGTTGGCTAATTGATCTATCCCAGTGGTTCCCGAAGTATGGGTCGAAACCAGTCTTGTCGCCATGGGGGCTTTTGGGGGCTTAGCCCCCCAAACAAGGCTCCAAGCTCCCCCAAATTAAAACATGACACACAATAAGTCAGTTGAGATTTTGTCAATTTTTAGAGTGTCAAGCCCCCCTGCACAAACCCAAAGCCCCCGCGGAAACGCAAAGCCCCCTATTGAAAACTTTCTGGCGACGTTTCTGGTCGAAACCCTAACAAATTTCGCGAAGGGTCAAAAAAAGGGCTGACGCCGTGGCGATCCTAACCAGGGTTGTGTATTTCAAACTTTACCACTGCCTGTCTGTGTCTGCCTATTGCGTAAGTTCGTAAAAAAAGTGTAGATTGCTGACATTGAAAACGAATTTTGCAACTTACTCCCAAAAATCATCCATGCAGTCCTTATTTATTTCACACGTTGTTTTTGGCTTAGGTCGCGAGGTGTTCACCAAACACAGATTTGAGTCGAGCTCAAAAAAGTGTGGGAACCTCTGATCTAGCCTTTCTAGCATAAGCGATTGAAGTCTTTATTTTTTAATCCGTTAGTGTTTAAATAACAAAATCAAATCCACGAGAAAACATTCAATTGAGTTTCATTTTCGTTACAGCCGCTTTATCGAGAGGACAGATTGCACGCTATCTTTACGGAATGGAAGTGTCAATGCCCTCAGCATTTTCAAAATTGAGAGTATGTTTGTAGAACAACTTACATTAGATTTTGCTGCTGACTCTTCTCATTGCAGCTGAATGATTTCAAATTTACTGCGGGATAGGGTAGCAATGAACAGCAGATAAAAGTTGAAGCACTTTGAGAGTATGCACAGGTCGGACTCTGATTACTTGACAAAACTGATTGTTTTACTCGCTGGCAAGATAATGGGAAATCATTGATGAAAACGTTAGACCCCACACCTTTGTGATTGAAACTTCACAGTGCATGTTTAACTATCACAACTAAATATCTAGAATGAAAGCTATTGTTGCTAGATAGTGTCTATGACCTAATTCCATAATGTAAAAGTCTGTGGGACTGGCTTGCTTCAACTAGAAGCAATGTTTTGTGGTCAGTTGCATATATTTAGTTGAGAACCAACATTGTACAGGATGAATGTATTCTACTGCAGCAGGCAGACTGGTAGGTTATGAGCGAAAATGAGATTCATGATAATTTCATTTTAACTTCAAAATTATACAGTAGTTCAATCAGGCAGGGCCGCAACCAGCTGAAATTTCGGGTGGGGGTGGTTGTAACTTGTTGTTGTACCTAACAACTAAACACGTTTTTGAAAATTTCAAGAGGGGCAATCGCCCGGATTCCCCGTGGTTGTGGGCCTGCAATCAAGTATGGCTCTAAATCAATACTTACACTGAATTTTATGTATCGCGCTTCCACACCCGATGCATGTCTTTCACGATATGATGTAGCTTGTTGCATATTTTGCAAATTGGTAAAGTCAAACCAAAAATTTCGAATAGATGCTTCTACTCTTGAAGAAACAATCTTTGTTAGAACATGCAGAAATCGCTAGCAAAATCTTCAATAGGTAATGTTCAACAAGCAACTTTTGCCAAAATAATTAGCCTATCATTTTTTTCTAGTTCATCCTTGACAGTCAGCTTCCTTAGATGATTATTATCACACCACTGAAATACATCAATAGACAATAGTACAGTTGCAGGTGTTCGCGTTCTCCCGAAGGTGTAGAAACCAGCAGGTTTGCGGTCGGTGCGCGTGAGTAGAAGTTGACATCAGGTAGATACATTGCGCCCTAGTGTGAATGCCGGCTGGAAAAGATTTATCGCTGTCTTGATTTGAGGGTAAACATCCTGGAAGCGCAAAACGTAAATTGTCGCAAAGCGTGTTACGCCATGAAGAGATTAACCTCACAGGGAGGCATTGCCATGAAACAGATTTATACATTAATGATTAAACATAACTGACACAAGATACAAGGTGAGATCTGACATCCACTATTATGAATACTGAACAAAAATCGACGCAATACAATGCAGATTGCAGGCACAAACTTTTTCACCATGATCAGGTCATACACAATATAGTGAACTTGGTAAACAGTTTTTGAAAAAATTAATCAAATTTAGCATTTGGAAAATATATCTGAACAGAGAGAAACTTCGAATTCTGATGAAGTCCTGAAGTCATACAAGAAGCAACCACGAATCAACCAATGATTTAGATCAGGGGTGGGCAAACTACGTCCAGTGGGACGCATGCGCCTTGCGAAAGCATTTTGTACGGCCCACAGGGTAGTCACACGTACATAGATAGGAAATATTTCGACTCTATGTTAAACTAATTTTATGGATTAAATTACAATTCCCGAGATTTTATTCCGTCTATGTGTAGTACAGCGTCAGTGTGAAATGAAACAACACAAGGTTATAATAATATTATCAATGAAACGTAAATTGTAACAGAAGTGGACAAATGTAATGTATGCCGCCCACGGTAGCAACAACGTTTTCAATGTGGCCCTCCGTGGAAAATGTTTGCCCATCCCTGATTTGCATCATTTAAATCATTGCTTGTTACGTTCTTGTATTCCATACGAATTTAGTTATCTTTACCAGAAAGCAACTTTTTTGTGAGCTAGAAGGCATTTGCAATATAACGACCTTCTGAAAGACTTCACGCACAAAAACGTTGAAATGATGAAAACATACTTACGAAACGTCACATGCCTTCAGGGCGAAGTTGTCTGACCGTGGATTTGCTCTTGCAAAACTATAATCAGCCCACTTGTGAACGTGGCAAATCTGTCGCAACTGCAGTTGCGAATAAAGAAGGTGGTCAGTAGTAGCAGCAGAAATAGTTTTTTTGCCGCGCAGTTTTGCGGATGTTCCTTTTAGCTCTAAGTGCCTTGCGAGCATTTATTCTAGCTGTTTTGCTTCAGAGAGTGTTTGTTGGTCTAAATTTTTTACATCGTTCAGCAGTGCATGTGCAGGTAAACTGTAGCCTACATCAAAGAAATGTTGCACGGTGCACGTGGCACTTTCCAATGGATGATGCAATAGAATCACAAAGAACGTGTAAGGCACCCCCCGAAAAAGTCAAAAGAGGGAAAAGCAAATCTTCTAATAACATGACGGAAGGCTTGTCTGGCGCTGTAGACAACACATGAAGTCCAGCCAGTTGTTTCGCAGAGTGCTTTGAGACAAACTACTGAAATCGTATAGCCCATGGAAATAGATCTCTGTTTCAGGAAATATCTTAAGGAATTGTAATGTATAATGCAATTCAAGGTTAACAGGAAATCCCCAAAACAATAATGTTTTAGATGCAATCGATTTGGAAACGTTGAAAAGTTGCAAGAGCAAAGACCAAGATTTTCACTGTGGATAAGAATACAGTAAGATGAACTGTGATTGTCCGATAAAAACATGCATGAATTGTGAAGGAAGCTATTCTGCAACAGATATAATGTGTGTGCATTGCAAGTACGAATCTGAACTTGTTCAAATAAAAATAATGTCTATTCACGAGTGATAATAGCCAGAACAAACAACTTGATACATGGATTGGTAAAGCAAATACGGTATCACGTGAGCTTTATCGTTTTGTGGTCAAACAATGGGAGCTTCTTAACACCGCAAAGCTGTTAATTTTTAAATCGGTCTTCGTTCTGATCTTCACCTATACCAGTGTCCCTCAAACCTTTTTATTCCATCGCCCCTTTTCACTCTCGACATATCGTTTTCGACCCCAAGCCTGATAAAGCAAACACAGCATTGGCGGATCCAGGGGTGGCAGTTTGGGGCAACTGTTCCCCCACAGGCCTGTGGCGCCCCCTTAAAACGGCATCCCTCTGATAAAAATGCGCCCCTTTGTGGTGCCTATCGAAGTAGAAACAAAAGCAAAAATACTCAGTCTAAACTAAACAGTGGTTTACATTCGTTGAATTTCAGTATTTACATGACAGACTTTGACCCAGCCTCTTACCGATTAGAATCAACATTGCTATTGTTTCGGAATAGTACTCCTGTTCCCTTATTTCTTTGTCGTGTGAGAACTGCCCAGCAATTACAAACACGATCTCTTTCGCTTGCACAGTTATGACCTTGCCGTTGGGCTGTGCAAAATTGGTCTGTTTCAAGTTCATTTTTTTAATGCTTGGTTGAGCTTTGAAAGGAAAGGCAGTAGTGAAGTTAGGAACGCAATAAATATGTAAAACCTAGAACCGACGCAAAATTTTAGAAACCTGCAAAGCGAAAAAACAGTTTCAGGTCTGCAATCAGTGCAGTCCGTGAGTCCGCTCCGCAGTACGTCTGCATCTTATTATTGCAACACCAAGGTAAGTGGATGAGTTTTATGTCGGAACTAATGACCTTGATTGAACCGTATTGCAGCGCGTGAAAAGCTACAACAACATTCGTACGTTAGCAGGGGCGTAACGAGATTAAATGGAGGCAAGAAGCAAGTTTGGCGCCCACATGTTAGAACCTGAGGTCTTTCGGAAGCAAATGTACTCTATTGAAGAAAGAATTTGTGACATTGTCGGGACTTTTCGGCCCCCTCCACAGTCGTCCGGCGCCACCCACAGTGATTCGGCACCTCCATAATGATCTGGCGCCCCAGGAATTGTGCCCACCTCGTTACGACCCGGTACGTTAGCAAACAATTTGCCGGTTTCTGACAAAAATTCATTGAGCATGCCTATTTTTTCGGTCACAGACGAATTTTTTTTAAATGAGTGAAATATTAAGTCAATTCGGTCATAATCTCCGAAAAGGTAAGCTAGTGAATACTGTTACGACGTGTTACAATACTATTACAGGACAAATGACCGAGTTATCTTAGCGAAAAAGACAGGAGCGTGCTCCAGTAGCTCAAGGAATTATGACCTAACAAAGAAATTCTGCAACACCTACAGGGACGTAACAAGGTTAGATAGCGCCCGGGACAAGAAGCAAGTTTGGCGCTCCCATGTTCGAACCTGAGGTCTTTCAGAAGAAATGCACTGTATTGAGGAAAGTACATTGTTGGGACTTATTTTGCTGTATATTTGTACTATAGAAAGGTCATTATTGGGTCGTTTTATACTAAATGTACTGTATTGAAGAAAGTACAATTTTGACATTGTTGGGACTTTTTGGCGCACGCCACAGTCATTCGGCGTCCCCATAGTGATTTGGCTTCCGGAAAACTGTGGCTCCCTTTCCCCCCATCGTTATGCCCCTGAACACCTCACTCCGCCAACGGGGACAGCGCAGCATAGCTATGAATCATTGCGTGGTAGCAAGACGCGCCTCAACAAACCATGTACTCACTTCTCAACAGTCAGCTCTAACGCATAAACTTCGGCAAAATGCGAGCTATCTACAGCTTGGTGGAATGATTAATTGGCTATATGCGGTCATGACAATTTTTGCTCAACGCTTCAATATTTGCAGTTCAAAATTTGAGAGGAGTACGGCGCTTATTGCCCCTCCTGGTTACGCACCTTGCAACAGTGACTGATGGCCATATGGTTTTGTCTTGATCGTTTTGTTGCAAGTGCAAACCCGTAGACAGCTCACGCCGCCCACGAAAAGACAAATTTGACATGGTTGGCGAAATCTGCAACCAACAGCACAATGCGTAGCTTATTGGCTAAATCAGGGGTCTCCAAACTACGGCCTGTGAAGAAATTTTGTCATTGATTAAAAAATAATAAATTTACGAAAATTTTTGATTTGGTAGAATACAACACACCCTGAAACAATCACATTACGTAAGACGTCCGGCCCTCGACATGTTCTATATTACCTTATTTTGCCCTCGGACATAAAAATGTACATACTTCTGGGCTAGATCATTCTACGTAAACCACATACATTTGAGTAAAAAAGCATAAAAACAAGGCAGATTTTAACCTCTTCACTGGTATCTGTCGGCTTGGCTGAGTTGATGGTTTTAAATGGGTTATAGGCTGTTTCCCACTTGTGTTTGCTGGCCTGGATAGAAGCAGACCCATCGTTAGATCAACTGCATTTGGGGTTGCTTAAACGTGTTCGGGGGGTCGTAGTAGTGTATGCAAAATTGGAAATTGACTTTGTCAGGGAGACTAGAGGTTGAGTTTGGAGGTATTCACTGTGGATTTGAGGATGTCATCCCGACTGCCCCTACTTCTTTTGAACAGTGTCATACCATTTCTTCATAATAATCTGGACTGGTGAGATTGATGTTTTTTCTTCACATCAGCAGTCCAGTGCCAAAATAAGTGAAACAGTATTAAACACTTGATTGAAATTCTACTTATATTAGTGGCGTTAAATGTACTTTAGAGCAATATGCTTTCAAACTCAGTGTGAACCTATCATGCGATTATGAGATGGTTTTTCACGACAGCCAGCAAAGCTACCTGTAATGGGAGTAAAATCATAGCAAATGTCTTTCATTCATTTTTTGTTTTTGAATTGCCGTTTCAGCAATAAATGTGCTTTTTACATGCATGCAACTGCACAGGATTCGTCTGGAAGTTTGATGGTCATTTTACTATTTTTTCGACTCCTAGCTTGGAAATTGAATTGTCACTTCCGAGTGTACGAAGCACCATTCTATTCCTAAGCAGTTCGGAATACGTTTCAGACATTGTTTTTTTCCGATGTGTGGATATCCAAAACAGCGTCAAACACTAGCGTGCAGCATGTTTAGGGCAGTGGTCTTCAAGTCCGGGGCTGCGAAATTACAAAATGTATGCTGGTGGTGACACCACTCGCTTTCTGAGCATATGATTGGTCTACTCTTTCCTGTTGCGAGAGTACTCCCGGGACGTGGTAAAATTGTGAAGCATTCGCCGGTTCGCGGTTACAAAAGGGTTGGTGACCACTGCCACAACGTATATCTTTCAAACACTTATTGTAGATATAAAAGATTGTTTAGGACACCCACAGCGTTCTCAGTTACGTGCAGCTTGTAAAAAATAGGATCTATCGTTTTGGACTTGCTTCAAACGTTTTGTGAATTAATGATAAAAGGCGATTTGATTCCCTGAAAGATAGCATAGTTCGACCAACAAAAATGGCCATTTTCTTGACCTACAAAAAGTAACAACTTTTGTGTGATACCCAAAGATTGTCGCAGAGAAGCTGGGGTATTTAAACAAGAGAACAAGTGAAGACTTTTTGGCGCCCCCTTATTTGACTGCTCTCCCCCACAAACGCCTGGTCTGGATCGGCCACTGAATCACAGGATTCTAAATTTGAAGAATTTTATTTAAAGAAAGTATTAAATAGCTGAACCAAGCCATTAAAAAGCTGAACTAAGCAATTGGATTGCGACGCTTATGTTGCGTTCAGGATTCTTGTGAAAATAATCCAGGGCTACGGAGCCGGGGCGCCGGAGCTGGGCATTTTGCCTGGAGCCGGAGCTCAAATTAAAAATCAGAAGGAGCCGGAGTTCAGTTTAAAAGTTAGGACCGGAGCAGGAGTTATGGCCATTTGAGAGGTAGCTCCGTTTCTGGGTCCTTTCCTAAATGCTAACGGTTTTGCCAAATGGGCTTACGAGTGTTCTTTAAAGCACACTAAACGCGATTGCTATGAGTTACGACACCAGACTGCAACAATGGATCTGCAAGCCTTTGATGTTTCTTTGGTTTAATATAATCGCTGAAGCTGTGACATCGCAGCTGACAGGCGTTACTTGCTAAAGAATGGTCCTCAAACACTGTTCTAAGAGCCGCATGCAACCCCCTAGAATCCTTTTTGAGGCTTTAAGCAATCCTTCTGTAACAGATTCTATTTGAATAAGAGCTGATGATGCCTATTTCGTGGGCGAAATATATACTGTGTAAAAGCTTAGTGTCTGAATCTTTGCTGGGAAAGGATCCCTTTCGATGGGCAGTGGCTTTCAGTAACATCTCTAATATTTTGTGTAACAGACTGCGTTAGTGCAATAAAAAAAAGGTGTGAATTGTCTTGTGATAAAATTCAATTTTTTGTGCGGATCTCTAAAAAATCGTACATCCGGATTTGGCTCTCTTCAGCGAAGTGGTTGAGGACCACTGTTTTAGAAGTAAGAAAAACATTAACTGCTACAACATCTTACTTTGTAGTCAGAATGATCAAACGGGGTCTGTAGTATTGTAGCGATCTAAAAAGAACTGAACTAAAATGAGCAGGTGTATAATAAATATCCAGAGCCTGAGCCATGAAAAAATAGAGCTCCGGAGCAGGAGCTACACTCATGAAAACGAAGAGCTCCGGAACTGGAGACATCTTCATGAAAAGAAGAGCTCCGGAACCGGAGCTGTAACATTTTTACGATGGCTCCGCATCCCTGAAATAATCCACACTGTAGCCGGGCACATTGACGATCCAGAGTAAAAATTCAACAGATAAATTGCTTAAGCACCAACGATTATCATAGTAAATTAAAATTTGCAAGGAACTAACAAGTCATAATAGTAGGATACTGAAGTTAACTCAATGATCGATTAGTGGTTGAGCATTTTCGCCCCATTGTTTTTTTTTCGCCCCCTTGCCCACTGGAAATTCGCTCCCAAGGGGGCGATACCTCCCACTTTGAGAAACACTGACCTATGTATTTCGCCCACTTTGAGAAACACTGACCTATGCCCCCTAACGCCCCCTTTGTTTTTTTGCACCCTTGCCCATCAAAAATCGCCACCAAGGGGGCGATTCCGCCCACTTTGAGAGACACTGACCTATGTACGGTCACAAATCTAGGGTAACGAAGGAAAGAGTGCTAACTCAAGTACAAGCGGCAGAGATTTTTGTGAAAAGTTTAGGAGTAACACTTCGCGACAAAGTGTGCAGTTGTGAAAGTCATGAAACCTTGAATGTAGAATCACTTCTCCCAATAGAGAGATCTCAGCTATTTGTGAGCAAAATGCCCAGGAAAGATAGGCGCGGCGGTTTCTGTGGGCTAAACCAAAATGTTCCAGGAAAGACCGGCGAGGCGAGTCCTGGTGTCCTGCTGGCTGCTCCTCCGAGAAAACTTCCCAGATGTCCATGTATTGTGATTACCAATCTCAAACCTTGCTTGGTCCTGTCTTGGTGTGGACCAGCGGAGCTATGAGGTTTCTGAAAACAGTAAGGAATTTCGAGACCACCTCAGTCGCTGCTCCTGCCTGCCTCCAGAGAGAAGCGAGTGTGAGAATCACGTAACGAATGGGAAAAATCTATATTAATTTATGCAGAGACTTATCAAAACCTGCAAAAGTTAATATTTGAAGAGATAAAGATCTCCCTCCTTTGTACCACATTCAAACTTANAGAACGCTTAATCTTAAAACGAATCAACTCTGTAGTTGAAAAATTCTTACCTCGCGAGCAGGCGGGGTTTCGCAGTGGGCGCTCTACGGTGGACCAAGTTGCTTCTCTTACGCAGAACATCGAGCAAGCGTTCGATGACAAAAATGTCTGCGTAGCTATTTTTCTCGACCTTACAGCAGCTTACGATACTGTATGACATCTCGGTCTGCACCTGAAGTTCTTAAAAGTACTAGCATGTCAACCCGTGGTTAACTTCATCATGGAACTGCTGTACTCGAGATCCTTCGTGCCATATACCAGCGACGGACAAGCAAGTCGCCCCTTCAGAACCAAAAACGGAGTCGCACAAGGATCTGTTCTCGCCCCTTGTTTGTACAACATCTACACA
>JGI24158J21664_10013560_pt1 | contig 10743 bp, 5 predicted proteins | sample Ectturendosymbi3_FD_21664 | JGI IMG/M metagenome (IMG submission 21664)
TGCGATGATTGTCAGCAGATTTACATTTTGCAACGACAGTGACACACGAGCCAGACCGACGGAACACCAAGCATCGTTCTCTAGCCAGGCTATCACTTTATCACTTTGGGTAACGAAAATTCTGATGCGGGCCATGTTAAATGTTCACGCGGGCCGCAAGTTTCCCACCACAGCTATATGAGGTAACAGACAAGAACAGAACTGTTGGACGTCACTCCATGCGCGAGGACTATTCACACGGAAAGACAATGCGATAATCCACGTTATTCAAGTTTTCCGGCAGCGTATATACCAGGGGTGGCCAAACCTGCTCTATGTATGAGCCGCATATCGTAAAATCCAAGTTACAAAGAGCCGCAACATAAAGATTTAAAAACACGAATTCATTTGCAATCTACGCTTCTGTGACATCATAATTCTTTTTGGAACAACTTTCTAAAGTAATACTGTATGGTACGCTAGCTACCACAGTACCATTTTGCAATATTTCTAGACTTTGCAATATAAATAAAAAATAAAAAAACAAAAAAATAAATTTGGGAAAGCTCAAAGAGCCGCGTACAATCGTTCGAAGAGCTGCAGTTTGGCCACCCCTGGCATATACTATCACGCGCAGAACTTACAGCTGGACTCAGGAAATCTTTAATCAAGAGCGCCTAGCCAATTGAGCTTTGCTGAACATTTACAGCAACCATACTTTATCTACGAGAACTGAGCGTGTCCAGATAACGCGCAAAGACCGTGCACAGCATCTTCAGCAATCCGTTCTAGAATCGCAGTTCGTTGTCGCAAACGCTTTACATCAAACTTTTGGTGGGTCTGGATCGATTAGAAAGTTGTGAGAACACCAAATTATCGCATTCTCTTTACATTCGCATTGCGTTTGACCTAACTCTATTTTCAGTGACTTTTTGGTTTAATTTAACGCAAAGCTTTGATCACGAGTGAATGTTAAGATTAGAAACTCGCATTTTGCGCCCAGTTCAAGAAAAAACGAAATATAAGACGCAATCGACATTCAACGTATTAAAAATGTTTGAAAACGGGAATGTAAGGGTTGACCAAAATATAGAAATGGCAGTTTTTATCTACCAGATGACATGCTGGAGTTTCAAGTGAAAAACCGTCAATATGTTGCGAAGTCCTTGAAACTCAACGCGGAGTTTCTTCAAGACTGCTCTGAATTCACGCCTTCATTTCGCCCCACAGATTTTCCACTCTGAACCTACAATCCACATCGGCGAAACGTACATCGGAGAGCAGCCACGTCTGGTCGTGTACAACGTCTTCAACGTGGAAATAAATCTTACTACACTCGGGAAAAAGAAACGAGAGCTGTTTCTGGCCTTGACGCTACAAGTGCTTGGTTAATTCCACGGTAATGCACATCAGACTGGGCAAGGCGAAAAGAGCGCTTGATCGAGCTGTAAACGGGTCACATCAAAAGACACTAACGACAATCAACGGCCTTTTGCAATGGATAGTTTTTACCATGTAATGCGATTGTGCAAATATTTCCATCTCGTCTTCATAATTTTGGATCGTCACTTCGATATTTTCATCAAACGCAGCAAATTTTTATCAAAACACATCAACAGACGGTCTCTGTACTCGATTGCCATAGGGATTAGAAAATTACGATCTTCTGTTGCGTAACAATGCTCGAAGACCGCATTCGCCTTTGGACTGCATGTTCATGGTAGTTCAATGTTCATGGAAGTCCGACGAAAGAAAATTAAGAAAAAAACACACAGATCTGATTTCAACAAAAAAGACGAAACAGTATCGAACCGAGTGGAAGCAAAGCAAGTCTATCGCATCCATCAGAACGATGTTCATCAAATGTTTGAGTAACGTTTTTTCCCCAGGATGTCCACGTAAAAATGCATTTCAAACCAGGGATCACAATTTTCCACAAACGGGCAACTTAAAAACCGTTTGTAAGTCGCAACACGGCCACGTTAAGCCAAGGGATCACCATTTGACATAACATCGCCACGTTCAGCCAACTCCGCAAGCGAACGAATGGAAGCATGCTTACTAGTCCTAGCCCTTTACCAACGAAAGGATTTTTTCAGCAGCTTACCTGTATTGAAATTGTCGTCATCATGGGGCAGCGGATAAACAGCAGGTGTCCGTCGCAGGCGCTCTCTGTGTGATTTTGAATAATTGAAGACATGTAACCTGCAATCGAAAAACGCCCGGTTCAAAGAATGCGGCGATTATCGGAGTCGCGGGATTTGTCTGGCTACAAAAATAAACGATTTCGAGAAGTTTTGTGCTGTTACGGAAAGGCCTTCAACACTTGACAGTCAATTTTGGTCTGCTGGGCTGACGTTCCATCCGTTTGCGGGCATACGACAACCGTTTACCACTCAAAAAGCTTGGAATCAAAGCATTTGGTTATCAGCAAGCAAATAATTGTGGAATGTTTCCCAGGATACAACGAATGGTTCCCAGATAAATTTTTGCAAACGCAGCAGAGGCTTCCAGTTTGCATTTTTATTCGCCCCTTAACAAAGTCGGCATTAGTTTTTTCCCACGAGCTTGCATTCAACAGCGGTCGTAGATTCTGCATTAAAAAAGGTTGTAGCATGTTTAAATGATCGAGTTGGTAAGGTAAGATCTAATTCATGAACAAAACGGAAAAAGGAAATTAACTGCGCGTGACCTTATCCATAAGTTACCAAACAGCAAATCATTCGATTTGTAGTCTAAAGGTAAAACAACTGACCTAACTGTGTGAACATGGTTGCAAACAAACCGCTTCTAAATCGCTGATCGTAGAGTAACTGTACAGCGGGCATCTATAGGCAGCCCTAGGGTTACCTTTATGGAATTTTTTTGGTTTCTGGACCACAACCCTTAGTCTATTCTAACGTGACCTATGGACACTATTAGATAGAGCTTGTAGAAATCTTGTACCTTCCATCAGGGCTAAGACCAACCCTCAAATGGAACTTGTCCCGGTACGTCATTGCGAAGATATGTCACGTTTCGCCCGGACTGTCTTTGAAATCACCAGCATGCGCATTTTTGCATATCAGTTTAGAAAAAAAAACGAATGCACTAAAAACGTGCGTAGTCACAATTGTTGCCCAGGGCTCTTTAGAGCAGGAGCGGTCTGTGCTAGCGACGACAGTAAGACATTAAAGATCAAGACGTTTCTTTGCAACTCAAAAAGTGACAAGGATCGTAGGTGAAACGTTCTGTTTTTTATTTTCCAAAAAAATAAATTGTGAAAAATTTTTTTTCAGAAAAATATTTGTGTTTTCGAAAAAACTTATTTTAACTGACTAATTTTTTTTAAATTACCAAAAAATTTTCTCAAACAAAAATATTTTTCCATGAAAAAAAATTTAATGATTAGATCTGTTTTCTTCTGTGTACCAACCCCGCCAATTACTGTTTCCCCTTGAAATTTGCGAATAAACCATGTGGTAAATTCAGATGTTGCAAGTTCGTTTTTGCTGCAGTTTTTATCTGCAAAATCATCGCTATCCTTCTTTCTTCTGGGCATGTTGCTTTGTATTCTCTCGGCCAAGTCTAATGTCCTTTGTGATAGCAAACTTTGTTGAAGCCGATTTTAAACTATGGCTTATGTTACGGTAAACGGAAATTACGAAATGCATGCCATTACTCGAAACTTTTCGCAAAGTGGGTTTGCATTTCGTACCATGAAGTAAGATTATTGTTCGCAGTACAGTGGACAGATGTCATAGGCGTAACGTGTAATGCTAGACTACAAGCATCAGGAAAGGTCATCATGCATGCTTGTAATAACGCTCGCAGCAGACCTTGTTGTCCAGTTCTGTGGGGTTTTCAACCTTCATCAGAATGATGGTTATTCCTAGCAGTGGATATACTATAAATGTGTCTGTTATAGCACTGGATAACTCTGACGCGAGCAAAGGATTGGTTCCCATTTTCCAGTACTTGTTAGGTTAGTAGATTATTATAAAAGTCATTAGACTTCGTTGAGAGAATGCAAAGTAATGTACCGTAGAAGAACCTACGTTAGCGATGATTTATTAGAAAAAAACTGCCCTGAAACCAAACATGCAACATATGGATTTACAACCTAGTTTATTCGCAAAGTTCAATGGGAAACATTTCGTTAGCGGAGTTGGGCGCAGTAAAAAAAAAGCTTCGTCATAAAATTGTGTTTCTTGGAAAACTTTTTTTCAGTTTCAAGGAATCTGTCAATTAAAAAGTTTTTCTAAAAATAAAAGTTTTTTGTGAAAAAACATTTTTCAGAAGTATGGCGCAAACAGACTACCATACCAGTTGTGCATAGCTCAACCATACGAAAAGTCGAGTTATAGACAGACGAACACTGAAAATATTCCGAAAAAGAACGACCATCGGGCAAAGCTAGAGCATTTTCAACGCCAGCAAAAACAGGTTCCATATACTGCAAAACGTTCCCATAGTGCTATGTAAGAGTTTTATATTTTCTGGTTACGCCAAAAGAAAAACGTTCACAACAACTAACTTATGTTTTCCTTTCGTTGAACGGTGAAAGGATAACCATTACAAAAAGCTGCACTCAGCAACACGGCAATTACGTTTGTTTGCGGACCTTTTAGTAGAAGACTTTAAGCCGCCGATTCAAATTTACACGTGCACGGGGTCAGCGTTGGAGCAAGCCATTGCGCATTTTCTTGGAACTCTAAGCTCCCTAAGTTTGCCACCTTACTATAGGTACGCTTTACGAATTTGACAGTTTTAAAGACTCAACTGACAAGGCGGATTTTCTACTCAACGAACAGCGCTCTCTGACAAAAGCAAAAGTAACCAGCAGCGCTGTGTGCTCACTGCCAAACCCTAGTCTTTTCAGACACGCAGATAACATGTTAAACGTCGAGTGATAGCTGGTACGACTGTCGATTTATCCAGAAATTCTTCACCGCATTTTAATTAGTGCAGGGATGCAAAATGTTCTGTTAATTTTAGTAGCGCGCAGACGTTTTTAGTAGCGCACATATACGTATATGTTTTGCCATGTAGCATTCGTATGCATGAAGTGCAAAATGTAAACAACACGGAGAAGAAATACGTCATTTCGCTTAACCGAAAATATAGTACGGGAAATGAGATAAGACTGGGGAACGAAAGGAATGCCAGAGGCGAAACTGCGAGCAATGCTACGTCGCTGCAAATCCAGTTCGCGCACTCCCAAGCTTTTGGCCGCGCGGCGCGAGTGCGCTACCGCATTTTTGCACCCCTGACTTAGTGAGACTGTGAAAATTAAGGTAAAAACCATAAAGTTAGAGCTCGTCAAACCCATCAAAGATAAAACATTTTGACAAATAGTGTTCAAAAACGTTCTGCCATATGGAAAAACGGCTGGTGAGAAATATTTTGAAAATCGGATAAGCTTTATCGGGTCAACGTCTGTCACGAAAAGTAGAATTACATTGCTGAAATTTTAACAATAACAGTGCTGAATAGTTATCGAAAACGGCAAATCATTTCAATACTCGTTAACGAATGTACCCGTAGCACAAGCTATACTCTGTGCTTTAATATCAAGGGTTATTAATACAGTCCTGTATTGTCAGTAAACATAGGTGATCGTATGTTTACTAATGTTAAACAAAATGTTAGCAGACAGTTGGAAACCTAGGTTGTCCACTTTTAGGTTGCTTGCAAAGAAATCACGAATAGAAATATGCAACTTAATCTAACATTGAGCAACCGCGAAAAATGTCTTCTGCGCCGTGCCACTAACTTGTAGCATTTCTTGTTTTTAAAGCAGTATTGCGTTGGTGGGTTTACCCACTGAACTGTTTCTCCTTGCAGTAGCGGATCCAGACTGGGCGTTTAAGTGCTGCAGTCGAAAAAGCCGTGAGCAAAAGCTGTTACGAAACATTTTTAGCGCTGCCGTAATTATACAATTACCTACTCAAAATCAGGCGTGATCACTTGATGACTTAAATAATCTGACGAGGAGTGCAATACTTCCGTAATTTTTATGTAAAAAGGAAAGTGAAGGGTAAAAAAAGATCATCCACTTTCTCCGAACCGGAATTACCAAAAATACGTCAGCGTTTCCCTGTTCGCCAGCTGCAAATTTACAAAATTGGCCATAATCGCATGTGATTTACTCTCAAAAGCCTAAAAAAGGCCGCAAGTACTCAAAATGAGCGCCGCTTCAAGAGAACGCCGTTGTCTTTTTTGGAGGGAATTGCATCAAATTCTTGCCTTTCCAGGATCCGCCTGCGCCTCTTTGGCATATTTCTTGCAATTATCAAATTGGCCAAGCAACTAGGAAAATACAAAATAATTTTCGCCGGGGGTCNGATTCGGGAACAAAAATTGTTTGTGTGCCTGTTACGAGTCTGTGCGCTATGCTGTGCCAAATATGCAAGCAAGTGCAATTTGCAGTCATGTCAAAAAACACCTTTTCGCTGAGAGCCAGCTCACTTTTCTAAGCGACAAGGAAAATTACTTGCGTGACGCCGCGTCACACATCGCCAATAGGAAGTCATCTATTTATAGAAGGCGCAATGCAGCACATGCCATGACAGTGAACCTGGTTGAACGGGAAATCTTATATTATTGTTTATGGTGTGCTGTCGAAACATCACGGACTCTGCATTCTGAGTTTGCGTCTCCAAAAAGCGACCATTACACTTGTAAGTCAACAAGCAGTCTAATACGTTTACGTTTGGTAATTCTAAAACGGAAACGTAAAGATTTGTTGCTTAGTATCGGGAACGTCAATTTTTTCATGCCTTCAGAATCTTTACGAAAGGTCATTACTCGTTATCGACAGGCGTTTGATTTTTCCAGTCCCATTTTCTCAGCTTTTTGGCAATATACAAGCATTGAATTGCATTCTGAAACAACGCAGTGGACAAATGACCCAAGCAAAAAAAGAAATGCGAGTAGCATTTGCTAAGATGTGGAAGTGACATTGGCAAAGGATAGAAAGATCACATTTTGCAGATTACTACAGCAAAACACCTGGTAGTTCACTCTGAAAACATTTTTTTAACAGAATCCATTCGCTCCGTCTACCCACAACATCAGAGCGAGTGATAACTGAATCTAGGACTACGTTTCTTTCGGTCATTTTTTTGGCCACAGACCAATTCTTTTAATAACAGAAATAAATTAAGTCAATTCGGTCATAATGTCCAAACATATAGACTAGACTAGCGAACGCTGTTACGGCAAGTTTTAATGCCATTATGAGACGAAATGACCGAAATGACTCAGCAAAAAAAAACAGCTGTACGAAGAGCCTTTTCTACAGAAACAAATCTATTTTGTTTTAACTAAAACAATCCTAGGACGTCAGAAACGCTAGGTTGGAAGAAAACTTCAGACGAGGTCCAAAAAATTGTTAAACGTGAGATGGGACAGTAACGATGCTTTTCTGCTCTTGGGCAGAAAAGTTACACTGAAACAGTGGCGTAGTCAGCCCAAAATTTTTTTGGGCCAAATCTTTTGATTTTAAGCGAGCAACAGTATTTTGTTTGGGATACCGCCTCTGACAAAGCACAAAATGACAAGGTGTGCTAGAAATTTGTGGGGACCATGGCCACCTTGCCCCCCTAGCTACGCCTATTCACTAAAAGGATAGAGAAAAGTCCCCGCAGTGCACGCAGTAAGCAACTCACAAAAATGTCGCTAACTGTTGAAAAACTGTGACTTCTTCCACACATGCCAGAAAAGGTGGTCAGAAAGTAAACCGTGGGTCTAGTGTTAACTTACTGGGTTTGAATTCCAAGTTGCTGGCTCCGTTTTGTTTCCTAGTCTTAAAAATGTTTCAGTACGGTTGAGAAGCTATCATATTTATCGTTCACGTGACCATTAATAAAAATGGGCGTCAGAAATTTTACAGTTCCTATATTCGTCGTTGAGGAACGGTATGAATTTGAAAACTTGGCGATACGCTTGCTTTGTGGAAAGCTTGTTCTAAGTTTAAATTTCCATCCTCCAACCGGATAGAGTTCGAGTCTGGACCTTGGTCTTGATATTATTGGCTTTTTGGCTATGCTCACTCCCGGCCTCAAAAACTCAGCTGGCGTTGGTTTCACAAGCGTTTTCCTAATGCAACATCTGACTGCGGCTGTGACAATATTTGCACGTCTTGACGTTTTTTGGGGGTGTGTGTTTCCCTATACAGGCAATAGTTCTCTCCTGTTAGTCGCACAAGGCACAAAGGAACTGCCAAACTTCCGGAAACGTCACGTATTTGCATAAAGGTGGAAGCAATGAAATTTGTACATTTTCAGCGACTTTCTATGAAGTCAACTCAGTTGAAATCGCTAACTTTGTTTCGCAATTATTAAACCGATATAACTTGACTTCTTTTCAATACCTGCTGCTTTGCACAGAAATGTTGAAAATAATGCAATATAATACATTTGTTAACTTTCAAGTGCGGTAATTTTTTCACTAAGTTTGTGTTGTTTCATTTTTGATTGTACAGATTCACTCCACAGCCTCTACAGATAGGTTTTAAAATTCTGAATCAGTGATGGAATTATTTTGATCATTAAATAAAAAAATTTTATTAAACAGCTGAAGGAATAAAAGCACATTTTTAAAAACTGCACGGGGACTGATATTCTGCAATCCGTGTTTGATTTATAAACAAACGAAACAAATGTGACGTTGAACAAGAAACAGGCCAAATTTAACAAGTTTAACAATGTGACCCGCGTGGTGCAAAATCAATCACCACTTGTTCTGCATCAACCAGGTTAAAGAATTTGGTTTATAGAAACTTAAAAGCAGTTACGATGAACAACCCTACTTTCAAATGTTGAGCTAAAACAACAGGGAGCACGAACTTTTCGCAAAACCGTTAAAATAACCAGGTTTCACCAAAAACGAGCAATATGCGTAAATGGAAGATCACGCGGGACAATATCAACTCTTCACGATAAACATGCATTACATCTGAATGCCTGATGCAACGAGTATGAAAATTGTGGTGCACAACTCAACAGAAAATTATTGTGCAAATGTCAACGGAGCAGCTACTTTTTCTTTTGAGTAAATCACAGGAGATGAGTGTCATGGCCAAAGCAGTGACAGAAGCACCAAGCCAATAAATTGACTCAAGCCCCCCAATTTCATTCGCGGGACGTAGAGCAAAAATTTTCACGCATTTTTGTTGCCACAACGCGTTTTGCAGGCCTAACATTTTTCAGGTTTTCGAGATAATGCAGTTTTCCGCGAGTAATTCGATTCTACGCAAACACACGGGGAAAAGGGTGATGAGCAAAACGGCAACTCATTTACGCTGGGACTGGGAGCCGTGGCCGATCCTTCTTATGACGCCCTTGCGCGCTCGCAACAGTTCGTTGAGCGAGGCATCAAATTTCCGTCCGTTTGAACTCACTCGGGTAGAGTTTACTTAGTTCTCGTTCGTTTCTAACGCAGCAGGACATAACGGAAAGGCATGCTGCCGCACTATATTATACCGTTTTAAGCGCATGCTGGTTGCGACCGTGCCGCACGTTTTTCCAGTCACGGAACTGAAGAAGCAGGTAGCATTTCAAACACCCTCCGCAGCTGGTTCGAAAACAGCACTGATTTAAAAAACAACGATTCTGTNTGCTCAGCAGGAGAGGATCAGCATTTATCCAACATATGGCAAATTGAATCTTCACTGCTTCACCNAACGTCTGCATACGCATGGGGAAAATGCATTGCGCCTTAAATTACATATTTTCTTGATGAAACAAATATCTTTGTGCAACCCTTAAAAGGTTTCCGCTGAAACCAACCGGAAAAGCTGCGGAATGGTAACTGGTTACGCAAATATTGGTAAAGATGTGATCACATCTCACTTTTCCAGTATTTCGCATCGTACTGTCTAGAACAGGGGTCTCCAAACTCTTTTGTCCGAGGGTCACATGAGCCATTGCACAACAGCCCGAAGGCCGGACATCCTATGTAATGTGATTGTTTCGGGATATTTAACATCTCTCAAATCAACAAATGTTTCGTACATATATATTACTTTTTCATTATTGACAAATGTCTTCGCAGGCCGAATGAAAGGGCCTCGCTGGCTTTTTGGCCCGCGAGTCGTAGTTTGGAGAACCCTGGCCTAGAAAATATGATTAATTTTAAAGCCTTACGAAACGAACATGAACCTTGATAAGAAAGCCCACACAAGACTAATGTAGATGTAAAATCTTGGAAACGTAATTGTATCAACGCTTTCAACGGATAAACTCAAACACTCGGGAATTACAATAGCGCTTTGCGATAAAAATTAATTTTTGAAACGCATATTGCATACGTTAAAATGCGGGAACTGTCACGGCAGGTCATCCTCTGGGCATTTTAGCTTGCATACAGTAATAGATGGTTGTGGCGTTTCAACGAAATGTTTGACAATTTAACTACATATTTGCGCGACAGTAATTGGTTTCAAACAAGCACGTAAACTAAACAGTAACCCATGCTTATGACTCAGAATGTAACAGTGGTTAAACCTGACAATTACCGGGTACGTTAAAACCTGCAGATACTTTTTGCAACAGATAAATGTCTCAAATAAGAGCCTTGCAGCACTTTGCACCTTGCCGGCCTTGAAATTTGCAACCAGCAAAAAACTGACGTTACAAATGGTGATTATTAGNTCANTTCGCATATGCGGAAGTTCACACCACCCTTCACCATCATCATGCCATAAGTTGTTTTCATCTCGTTATCCTGCTTATCACTGGACATTTTCAGCTTCACTTTGATTTCTTTATTGGTTTGCAG
>JGI24158J21664_10013563_pt1 | contig 10742 bp, 6 predicted proteins | sample Ectturendosymbi3_FD_21664 | JGI IMG/M metagenome (IMG submission 21664)
GAGCTGCAAACGTCTTGAGATCTCGTCCGAAGCGATCAGTCTTTGAATAAAACCTTGCTTGTCTTTGATTTTTTTATTTTTTCATGTGGAATGCTCACAGTCATCATACATAAACCGGACAGGTAGACTGGCATGTTAACATGACTATCGGACAATTCACTGAAGTTAGAATATCATGCAGGCTTAAAAAAATTTAGCAGGTGAATTATGAAAAGTCGCCGCAACAAATGTAGCTTTGCACTCAGTTCTCACTCAGAAGTCAGAAATAAACTTGAACGATTAATATGTATTCCCACAAACCTGCATAGACGTATTCGAACAAGTCACGCAGTTTTATACTATGTGGAAAAAAGCCTGCATAAGCGTAGTTTGATTAAGCTAATGCCTCAAGGCAAATTGTCCACACCTCTAATTTTTTCGCTGAGACATTTCAGTCATTTGTTCCATCATATTAAAACTCGCCGTAACAGTATTCACTAGCCTATCTGCTCAGGATTTATAACCGAATGGACATATTTTTTTAAAATTTGATCTATGACTTAAAAAATAAACCCAGATTCACACTCAAAGTCTCCCACTAACAATGGATTTTTCAAACTTGTGGACCATTGCTACAGATTTACCCATGCTTCTTTTCACACAGTTAAAACTACGTGCATTTCGGCTATCAGCGGTCACTGTCTCGCTGCATCACCTGCCACAGATGTCTGTATTCAACAGTCACATGCGGGCTAAACACCTTCTACAATTACTTACACTGAATCTTTGAAGATTTGTTGCCATGTTATTGTTACACAATAGAGACCAACGATAGAACAATCCGTCGCAAGTTTCGCAACCTGCCTCTGGATGTTGTGCAGTATGAGTGTCATACCGGCAAAAAAACTGTCAATGCAAGAATTATATAAATACATCGGAATTAAGATGCTGACGTCCTGTTTTCTAGAAGCTTTTGATTCTTAGTCCACATTTCCAAGGGGGTAAGTGCTCGTTTCCCCCCCCCCTGTGGACGCCCATGATGAATATTATTGTTGAAAATTGATTATATGCTTGGTAAATATGTTTTTGGTATTTTCCTCAGCCTTTATGTCATAAGAAATTTTAGGAGTACATGCTCATCTATCAAAATGCTGAAGGGGTAAATGGCCAGAGTAAGTTTGGGAACACCTGCGTTAGGTAATGACCAACTGTTTTTCATCTCGGTGCCGTTGCAACAGCGTTGTATGTTCGAAAAAAGATGAAGGTTATCAAAACACTATCATTGAAATATTTGAAGACCTACCTTCAGATAAAAAAGAGCTAAACCAGTGCAAGATTGTCTAAATCAGTATTTAATTTAATACCCGGAGTGCCATTCCACCGCAATAGTCAATTCATTTGACTATTGCATAATTCGAACTACTGCACAATCTGTTTGCAAGGTTTCAATCAGAAGCAAACATTTGTGTTTTCTTGTGTGCAGTAGTTAAGCCCAAGCTTTTTCGGTTTCAATGTCTTCTCCAATTTTCCGTGAAAGTAGTCACTGGTAAAGATGGAAGCGATTCGCAATTTATGTATTTACTAAAAAATGGACAAGGAAGCCATTGCCGTAGGTATTGGAATTAAAAAACAAAGAAGATTTCAAAATCATTTGTAATACCACAGGGCTGTAGTTCATCTTTTCCAGCACCACTCGAGTGCAAGGTCTTAATGCGAACATTAGACGTTTCACTGTACATGTCAGTATTGAAAGACTTTGCTAGTTAAGGTTCCGGCTTTGCTTTATCTGATGACCAGGGTCGTTTTTTACGTTTTGCTTCATTCAGATATAGCACAGCATCAAAGACTTATATTGGAAGTTTGGACTCGGCGCAAAAAACGTCTCAACTGGACCATGGGTTTGGTCTGAAGTTTGCGTAGAAGCTTCTGGAAACGCTTGAGATTCATCCAGCTGGAATAGTTTTGGTAAGATTACTCGTGGCTAGATGTTATAAAGCAAACCTCACAACTGAAGGCACGATGTGTCAAAAAACTCCGCAAAGTGTCAAAAGAGCACCAGACTGGTTTGCAAAATAAACGTATAATAATTTAACGACAGGGAAAGGCTTCGCACTGCCTACCACTTACATGCTGTACATCTTTTGTGAGTTAGTCACTCATTGGTAAAAATCGTTTCCTATACCTGTTTTTTCATACTTAAAATTAAGGAGTCTTTTTTGTTGCTGCATACCAAAACAGGGGGCTGTAAATACTGACTGTAAATGATGAAACAATTTTTGACGTTATGAAAAACTTTATTGTGATTTTTTTGTCATTGCTTAAGTTTTATGAACGAAAATTTGTTCATCCAAACTTATTTTCACAACAATTTCAGGATTATGAACATTCATAAATTTTTATGGTTATATTTTTAGCTCTTACAACATTGATTTAAAACAAGCAGGTGCATTAATTAAAATTGAATTATGACATCAACTCAGTACTATCTTTTCGAATCGATTGATCTGGTCTGCGCTCGACTTAGTGTTTCAATGCTTATTTTTGTCATATTAAACAAGAAAAGAATAACACTATAGCACTTTCTAAAAGTAATAATACCAACTTGTTTCTTACCATAGCTTTGAGTGTTTCGTTTGAAAATAATAGTGGATGTAATAACTTATAGTTACGGTTTTTAATATTGTTGCTGGTGCAGCCTACCACTAAAATGATGTAACGCAATTACAGTTTAAGCTGTATATTCTGTGGAAGTGCTAATGGTTAAAAGATAAAAATTTATTTTAGTAGTGCAAGAAAAGCTGCAGTATGCAACAGATGACTTTGGGCCATTTTTAAAAATTACATTTCGACTGTTTTCCGACTTCGAGTCAGTTCAGTCGCCAGCCTCACATTTCGAACAATGAATGATAAAGAACTTCCTGTTTTTAATGAAAGTGTAAGTGACATACTCTGCATGTGCACAGTGCACAGTCTACAAGTTACTTCCAAAGGATAAACGAATCGAAAACTAGACCCAGTTTTTTTGCTCATTTGAAATCGCTTCGTCGCTTCGATAAAAGTTCAACTAAAGTGTCAAGAGGCCTGAAGTTTTTACTGCGGCTTTTCTTTTGCGTTTTTTTTGTCAAAGGAACGTGAACCGTTGAAACATATTCTTCAAGCCATGCTACCATACAAAAGAAACAATAAAATCGATCTTTTTACTTTCAAATCGTGCACTTTGTTGACCACGAGAAGTGATGGCCGCTATCGGATAGCATACGATCAAGCACATTCAGTTTTTCTAGCTGCTTTCAAGACTATCTCCTATCCGTTTGTTTTCTGCAACAGAAACGTGAATCCGAAGTAGCGAAAAGAGCTGGAAGTTAAAAAAAGTCCGAACATAAACAGTTTTTTCTTTCCCTCAAGATCAAGAAAGCTTCACGACGCGCACTAGCATTGTTCGATAGTTTGCATTCTGCCAAGGAATGAGCAAGTAAGCGACAAGATCAGATCATGTTTTCCTGACTAAAGTTTTTCTCTTTAAAAATAGTTTTCAAAACTTTCCTTTTACCTACGTTTCGGGCCCCCATCAACGCATAACCATGATTTTCTTTGCAGAAGCAACGGCTTCTACAAAGAAAATTATCTTCGTTTTTCCAGCAGAAATTACAATTTCGCCTTCGGAGTGACTCAAGAAATGAGACGCTGAGGTCCTGCGCCAGTGGGGGTGCAGAGGTCTGGTAATGTCCGGGGCGACTTCTTGATTGGATGCCCCCTACCAAATTCTACTATTGAGCAGTGGCGTATGGTGGTGGTTGTTATTGGATAAACGCTGTTTGTGACGTCACAATATGACGTCATATTCACCTTTGCAAGCCAACGTTTTGGCGAAGTTTGTTCACACAACATGTATGTTCAGGGACGCCAGAGCAGCGGTAGAGAAGCAGTCGCGTCGCCACAGGGGGGATTTGTGGGCTTAGCCCCTCCAAACAAAGCTCCACCTCCCTAAATTGCATAATGAAGCACCATAAATCGGTGGAGTTTTTATCAAATTTCAGAATGTGAAGCCCCCATGAACAGACGCAAAGCCCTCCTATTGAAAACTTCTTGCGCACTTGCCGTTCGGGCTTTCCAATCGCAATAGCGGCAATAAATTTGTTTGAAAAGCAGTGGTGTTAGAGCTGGGGCTGCATGGGTTGCAAGCGCTTCCCCAAAAGTTTTGATTTGCTGAAAATCTGGGCAAAAGCCCTGAAAATCCTGGTAAAAATGGCGTCCAACGTTGTTTGACTTCATGCAGTGGGATCCACGGTTTGCATAAAAAAACATGAAAGCGTTATTTTGGAGGTTACACCAAAAAGAGGTCTTCATGATCTTTGTGGGAGAAAATTTGCAGGCAAAGTTGCACAAAAAACTTTTCGGGCAAGTTTGGGGAGAATCGGGCAAAATCCTTCGCACTTCCAAAATTTGCCTGCTCCTACACTTATGATGAAAAGGCACCTCCTCTCCCGTTGCCACTCTTTTGAAAGGGCAGAAGGGGAAATGCCTCGCCATGCTTCCATTCTCCGGCGTCCCTGTTCATATTATTCTACGGTCACTCTTTGCTCGTTGTGGTACGCTGCAATGTGTCACTGTAATGAACATAAATTATAGCGGTCAACTAAAACGGAGCCGTTCATGACAGCAAAAATATCCGGCAACGCGTTAAAACACGGGAGAAGAACAGGCTTAGTGTTACGTCAGGCCAGTTCACAACTGCAAAAATACAAGTCTGTGCGAATGTTTCGTCGTATAGCAATCGATCAGAAGGTATATGGCTGGGATGGCAGACACCCAGGGTTGACAGTTTGAAACTTGCTAAACTATACACAAGAATTGAGAATGCGCATGAAGTACGCAAGAACAATTTTGTTTTTATTATGTGGCTGCTATATGCGCAATTTCTAAGGGGAAAGAAAAGATGCGCGCTTGTGTGAGCCGTCATGATCAATCCGCCTGAAATGCCAATTAATGACGACACTCGAAACGAAGCACATACTGCAAGCACAGGTGTGGGACTGTAGTAGCACAAAAACGTAACGAGGATCTAGTGATGCATCATAAAATCAAATACGGTTGCTAGTAATGTTTTGAAATTTGGCTCAGAAATTCAATTAAACGTCCATAATTGTATTCAGTATTGATGTAGTTGGACCCAACCAAAAAAACACTAGCTTTTTTGAAAAATCCCATTATAAAAACACAATAAAACCAATCAAAAACCCCCCTCTTTACTTTTCCTTTGAAAAATGTACTATGAAGTAAAAAATAAAATAAGCAGTACAGTTGTACAGTTAACTGTACATTTTTTTAATGAAACAAAACGAACAGCAACGAAATGTGAAGGACATGAAAAAAGAGAAGAATAATTCGAACAGTTTGACGAAATTCTACTGGTCGTCTTCTTCATCTCTGTAAAATCGGTATATTTTAATCAATTTTTCTGCCTTCTCCACAACCACGCTGTTTCTGATGTTGGACCATAACAAACCATATTTGAAAAAATACACTGTATAGATGCAGAGCTAGCTGGGCATGCACATAAACGTGACGTGAAACTACAGAGTTTGTGTGGGAGTGGCTTTTCTCTGTTTGCTGTGCGCGTTCTTGCCAAGCCTTACCATTGACCAAGAACACTGCGGAAACAAAGATGGGATATATTTTTGCCCTGAGACTTGAATGCCAGAAAATCAGATTGTTTGTTTCGCGGGCGAAATCAAGTGAGCGGGTGACAGGAAGTCATTCAATGCTTGAAGAGATTTGCTTCAGCAGCGGCTGAGCGGATGGTTTGGATCTTTGGTGTTCTTGCGAATGGATTGAGCTTATAAATGTGGTGCTTAAAATTTAGAGTTGTGTGTTCCCAGCAAGCGTCGGTTGCGACAAACAAGTACAAAAATCTTGTCTGGTTGAGAATAGAATGCTTTCCCGACAATTTTTTAACAATCAGTTAAGGCGCGTTAGCTGTGAGAAATGTTTTTGTTGGAGCGTATCGTGTAGAAAAGCAACAGAACACAAAACGCAAGTTCTAAATTCGAATGTCTCTGCTCAATGCTAAAATTTGGTAGGGGAGGTCATATCAAGCAGTCGCCCCGGGAAACACTAGTCCTCTGCACGCCACTGCTTGCACTGTACGACCATTACGATTTTACCAAAATTTTTGTATAGAAGGAAATTTAGAAACGGAACGCGAGAGTGTCATAGTCACTGGCTTCTTTTCAAAATATTGAACGTATTGTTGGCCGACCCGGGAACCTGAAGCACCAGCACAACATACCGGGAAAAATATTTATTTCAGCTGGAGCTGAAAATCAGATTATCCCCATTACGTAACGTCAATGTCAGTTTTAACGTGTAAGCTACATTGCACAATCGGATTCAACTTTTCTCCAGTAAGTCCGATTTTTTATACAGTTGCTAAATTCTTCTAAGAACTGCATATATGCTTTGAACTTTGGCTTTTCAAACCAACTATATTGCAGCTCACTACCCACACACCGAGTTTGTTTAGCCAGGGCAATGAAACAACGTTTACACAACAGACGCTGATGACTTTGTTTGCCAACACGACTGTCTCCTTTTTTGCCAGGATAAGGCTGTGTATCAATGACAAAAATCTAATCCGGTTCAAGAAAGAGTGAGCAATGAAAGTGCAGTTTTTACAAGCAAATGAGTTAACTTCATTGCATGCTAAGAAAGCTAAATGTGTATAAGGAAGACGCATTTCAGGACTTTGTTAGATCCTAACAAATTACTGATAAATAACCAGCAAAAGTTCTTAAACAGCTGCTCCTCAGTTAAAACTGCAGACAACTTGTTATTTTACGAACACTTTTTGGCGCTGTAGCTATTGGAAACTCTTTTTTATTATTATCTATATTTTTCCTTTTGTGAAATCCTCAAGGATAAAAGTAAATTTGGTTTCATATCGAAATTTCCGCCTTTCAAGCAAATCGATCCATCACAGCGGTGGCAGAAAATGAGATTGTTTGTTTCGCAGGCGAAATCAAGTGAGCGGGTGACAGGAAGTCATTCAATGCTTGAAGAGATTTGCTTCAGCAGCGGCTGAGGGGATGGTTTGGATCTTTGGTGTTCTTGCGAATGGATTGAGCTTATAAATGTGGGTTTAAAATTTAGAGTTGTGTGTTCCCAGCAAGCGTCGATTGCGACAAACAAGTACAAAAATCTTGTCTGGTTGAGAATAGAATGCTTTCCCGACACTTTTTTAACAATCAGTTAAGGCGCGTTAGCTGTGAGAAATGTTTTTTGATGGAGCGTATCGTGTACAAAAGCAACAGAACACGAAACGCAAGTTCTAAATTCAAAGGTTTGTACAGGGTCGACTAAATGACGAAAGAGGGCAAGCGTATCGCTTCTGAAATACTGAAGGTCTTACAGTGAAGGAAACATCGCTCCTTCTAACGTCGATGTTGCAGTCTCGAAAAAGCTATCGCTCATCGGAATGATAGTAGCTTGCTCATGAGGTTTCGGAAACTAGATTCTGTCAATGTGAATGGCCGTATACTTATTGACAAAGCAAAATATCACAAACATGACACAACAGGCACTGACAAAGAGAAAGTGTGTTGGAACAGATGCAACGAGGAAGTCTTAATAAGTTATCTTCGCCAGCCGATGAAGAGGCAAAGGCTTTTGTTTTGTTCTGGGAACTATAGCAATCTTTGATATTAGTGGCAGAATGTGGTCAGAGTAGCAATCTTCTGACATGATTTAGGGAAATCCTGACATTCCTTGCATCGAAGTGAAATGCCAAATACAGGTTATAAGCCTACTCTAAGTGGAGAAAGAGAATACATAAGAGCAGTGTTTGTTTTGTTTTGGGTGGGATTGTTTGAAAAGAAGTTTACTAATATATTAATAATGATGTATTCATATGAGTTTTATGAAAAATGTGATTAAGATCTCAAATCTGAGGAATTGCGAAAGCAAAGTTTTTTTCAGAAACTATTTGAAAGAAAAGTTTGCGCACAGTCATAGTGGGAAAATTCGAGTGGAATATACATGAAGATTTTCACTAGCTGTTGCAAACCTAAATGACAATGGAAGAATCTTTCTGCAAGAACTCACCTATATGGTTATGAGCGCTTGGCCAAGACTACAAGAATGCTGTCCTAAAGACGGTTTTTTTGCGAAAAATTCATGGTGTGACACTTCACGATGAAGTGCACAACTGTTAAAATCATAAATCCCTAAATCTCGAAACATTTCCTTTGCGGAATAAAGGGAACCATTAAACACAGTTTCGGCGTTTCGGCAAGGTGACCATAATGTCCAAAGAAAAATTGGTGAGGTATTTCCTGCTAACTTTACCCAAGAGGAAACCATCAAGAGGCCAATGTAGGACCAAATAGCGTAATTACATTTCCGACCTGATTTGGTTCTGTCTTGATATGGAGCCAGCATATCTACCACAGATTGCTGAAAATCGTGAGCCAAGTCTAGATCTCCTAGGACTGTTGTCCGGAACAAAACTTTTCGGTCTGGCCGATTCGGTCTGAGCCGTTTCGGTCTGAGCCGTTTCGGTCTGGGCCCTTTCGGTCACGGGACATTTCGGTCTGGCCGTTTCGGTCTGGGGACATTTCGGTCACGACATTTTTGTACATAAACAACTTATTACATTCGTTAATTTAAATGCTTATAGGCAGGCGAATTGTCACTGTAGCTTGTGTTATGCCAACTCCCTTTGAGGAGTTACCATTACGATTATATCTGAATTGTTATTATGACTTTGAAGAATTTGTATTTAATTGCAAAATATCGATAATTATTTTATTTGCTTGCTGATAATAATGAAAATCATATGTTGATGCTGATAAACTGTTGGATCTTGGATCATGTTTGTAATTCTTTGTTAATAAAACTTCTCGTTGAGAAGTTAGTATGCTTAATAAAACTTCTCGTTGAGAAGTTATAAGTATGTTTGCATTAAAATGTGCACATGTAAGATTTCTGCAAGGCTTCATAGTCTGACCGAAATGTCCCCAGACCGAAACATCTCAGAACGAAACGGCCCAGACCGAAACGGCTCAGACCGAATAGGCCAGACCGAAAAGTCGCGTACCCACTGTTGCCCGCACAAACCCAACCAAAGTAAAAGTGATTGTAAAAAGAGAGGGATTTTCACTTGTAGAACATGTTATCGACTGTGGGATTACCTTTGGGAATGCTACATTGGAAAAAAAGCAACAGGAAACATCTTAAAACGCGTTGTCGATTTAATTCAGGCACGTTCACGGCAAGCATTTCTGTGGTTGAGTAAGAACTTAAACCTCGACGCATAGCAGCAATCATTTATCGACCTGAAAGGTGGAAGAACAAAAAGCAAGAGATCAAGCTTTATTGCAGTGGGATAAACCGGATAACCAAGTGTAATGTTAGTGGGCATTTTCCATGCATGGCGATATATTAATTAACCAATCAGAAAACGTTATCACACAGTTTTCAAAACATTTTGTGCATGTCAGTTATGCTTTGAAATCCAGAACGGGCAAGCAAATATTAAACAACCCTGTATCAAGATTTAACTCAATAATGAAAGTGATTTTGGCTGGATATCCAAAAACAGGGATAAAGACAATGTCAAATGCTTTATCTTTGCTCGGGTACAAGGTCTTTGATTTCATGGAACATTTCTGGTATCATGGCAAAGACTGGAACAGGATGTTAATCCACGGAGGTAGTGTCGAAGATTTTAAAACAATGTACGAAGACGTTGACGCTATAACGGATGCTCCTGTGTTTTTCTTCTGGGAACAAATTCATCAGGCGTTTCCTGATGCTTTGGTGAGTCAATCACGATCAATTCCTGTTGCTCTGATTGCGATCAGGGACGCCGGAATGTCGGTAGGGCAGGGAGGCAGTATAATGTTGAGGGCAATGGAAACTTATGAAAAACAAAAAAAATCGCTACCAATTATGCTTGCTACAGTTTACCAAGAATGTTGACCTCAAAAATAACAAAAGAAACTATATAAAATGCATCTCAATTCGATCGTGATAAACCATAAAGTTACCTATAATGTTGTTATGAAAAAGACACCTTTGTCCCAGTTGTCCCTCGTTTGAAAGGTCAGGGGGCAGTGCCGCCGCTCTCCGGCGTCCCTCCTTACCGTTATCAGCAGTCATTGTCTCGCTGCGTCACTTGCCGAGGTGACTGCGTTCAACAGTCACATGCGGCAAACGGCCTAATACCGTAACTTGAAGTGAATTTTAGAAGATTTGTTGCCATGTTATTGTTACACGATAAAGACCAACAGTAAAACAATCCACTCGCAAGTTTGACAACCAGCTGCCCCTGCGGGCAAAGGAGCGGCCATGAGTGAACTGCAACCTCACCACTGCATGACACCAGAACAGTGAACCTGGCTCTTGTGCACAGGGCCTGCGAGAGAGGGTACAAGAAGTACATCGAACGCGGGCCCGGTAGGATGAAAGTACTCACGCTAAGTTTTTCCGTAATCAAACCCAAAATTGATGGTCACTTTCTTCGACCGCAGGGCTGGTAGCTATATTTGAAAGTCTTAGCATAGTAGCTATTTTATCTATATTCTGATTAGTATACAAACAAGCTATAGAAGTTTCGACCAGCACCCAGAAGGTAGGGGGCCCGGTATCGGTTTTCGTACCCCCTGGTAAAATTTCTCTCAGAGGTCCTGCGTTGTGCAGTGTGAGTTGTCGTACCGGCTAATAAACTGTCATTGCAAGAAATAAATCAATTAATCAGAATTGAG
>JGI24158J21664_10013564_pt1 | contig 10742 bp, 6 predicted proteins | sample Ectturendosymbi3_FD_21664 | JGI IMG/M metagenome (IMG submission 21664)
GATTTGATGATGTGAGTACTGACAGACAAGCCNCTGCAATATTTTTTTAGTTGTCCTTCCTGTTTCCATTTATTCATGTTTGTTTATTTTACATGGCATACAGCCAGTATTATTTAGTCAGTTTATGCAGCGCCATATCAGCCCAACTCTTCCCCCCCAAAATGCTTACAGGGGCTGCCCTAATGGTGATTTATAAAAAAGGTTTGGACATTATGCTACATCTTGAGGCCGAATGGCCTTCAAAACAAAATACCTAATTGCAGACACAATTTTGGCAGAATCAGGCCCGTAGCCAAGATTTAAGGTTTGGGGGTAAAAAACATTTTTAGGGGAAAGATTTTTATTTTTATCATATGCTTAAAACAAAGTTTTTTGAGCACAGAAAAATTTTGGGAGGCACGTGTTTCAGGGCAAGCTCAAATTGCTCAAAAATCCTGAATGGTAAGAAATAAATTCAATACAGAGTGAAAATTTTCAGGGAAAACTGTTTTTCAGGGCAAGTGCAAGTTGTTCAAAAATCCTGAACAGTGAAAATATTTTCAATACAGTGTATTCAGTCTATATACACTTGGGGGTGGTCCGTGTAATTTGGGCTGGTATAGTGTGTAATCTGGACCAAAGTTGTGACTGGTTATAACAGTGGTTTTCAAACTTTTCTGCACGGTGACCCCCAATTAAAGTACACAATTTTCTGTAGACCCTGTGTCCTAACCCAACAGTTACTAATACAAGGAAAGTATGTGTCAGAATGAATTTGAATACTTTTTACTTGAAATGTATGATAAAACAATACACAATCTGAAAATATGTTTACAACTTAGAGGTCATTCAATGACCCCCATTCAACCCCGTGACTATTTTTCGACTCCTTGGATGGTCCAATTCACCCCTGGGGGTCGCTATCGACCACTTTGAGAACCACTGGATTATAATGACTTTGATCTGGACCAAGCTCTCGTTTTTTATGCCAGTTTTTTTGTGCTTTTTTAAGAACCCTTCTGTTTATGTTGTAGCACTTATTTTAACATCAGCGTTTAGCTGACTGGTCGAGGTAGGGAAATTTTGAAGTTTGTTCTGTGAATGCAGTGTGTAATTTGGACCAACCCTGGTGGCGGTTTTTGTGATATGGACCAGTGTTACAAATGATGATACTCATATAAAGTACTTGGAAAGTGTTCTATAGGCTACTTTTATAGGAACATCGTACAGTACATGGTACAATCACAGTATACGAATTCGATAGAATACGTATAGGCCCACTGGCACATGCATTTTGAGTGCGTGTTTCATTTCCCGAGGTGCAATCTTGGTAGAAGCGGGCCGCATGGATGTGCAGATTGCTTGGCCTCTTTGAATGCACGTCTGTGCGTTGCTCAAGCATACAGCAACAAAAAAATTGGCAGGTGCAGGGTGTCCGACCCTTCGATCTAGAACCGTCGCTTTAATTTAAACCTTTGCGTTCCACCATTGAAGTCGCGTAGATATTTGCATCAGTAAAGGCAATTACCGTAAAGTTTCTTGTCTGGGAGAACACAACATGCAAGGAACTTCACCCCCTTGAGTTAACAAGCAAGGTAAGTACAGAATTTGCCTATAACGGCACCTCTAGGGGATTGCATAAAGAACATTATTGCCGAATTGACATTATAAGCGAATTGAAATACAGTACATATAAAAGATGCCACCGGGACCGAACAAAATGTAACGTTATAGGCGAATTGACGTTACAGGCCATGGCGTTATAGACGAATTCAACTGTATATAGAACGTATTTACACGAGGTTTCAGACTTCATTCGGATTAAAGTAATAAAATTAGTTTAAGGGCAAAATTTTTCCGCCCCCCAGTAAAATGCCTTCCCGTATGCCTATGGAAACAATAACCAGATAAACATAACAAGTCCAACTTGGTGCACTGCAATATAGCTGAACAACAGCTTGATGGACAATCACTCATACAGTTGGTGAGGAGTTGCTTTAGAAGAACGGCCAAAAGCGTAAGATTTTGGGATAAACACTTTTGAGTGTATAATAAACCTTTGAGAGGCTGACAAGGTCAGCCAGTCACCATCAAAAGGTCCGGATTCAGACCGCGGTCCACCATTTGAGTAGCTCTGCTCTAGAGATTCATCAAGGGATTAAACAATTAATTTTTGTTTTCATGCCAAGAAACCTTAAACCAGAAAGAAATACACTCCTTAGTTCAGAACCAAGTTTCACTAGATCCGTCAATGTACATCATTCAACAAACCTGCTGTACCAGTGATCTGTTTGATACAACACCTAATGTTCATGTGCCTAGCAATATGACAAAACCTGCACTGTTTGAAATAAATTATTGTGGAGATTCACCAAAAAGTAACTGGACATTCACTTGTTATTGTTGGGCATGTAAAACATAACAACTGAATCAAATTCCATTTCACCGTTAAATTCTAAATTCCATGGGGCTATTTTTTCTACAGTATTTCTAAAACAACTTTTTGCACTTCACATAAATGATATTGAACGCTCAAAGTCTTTCTTTGCAAAATTTTTGCAACTCATATCTAACCCACACCGCAAACTGTTTGTCTAATTAAATAGTTTGTGATTTAAAACAGCCACAAAAACACAAACTTGCCTTCATTTACATCTACTGAGTTTCAAAAAAGTTAGTAATTTGTCATAACACAATTGTTGTGAAAGTGAAACAAGTCTTTAACAATTACCACAAAGTTCTTCTCTAATAAGTTTGAGAATTGAGGAATATATTCCACAATGTGGAATAATTTCATCAAATGAAGATAAGGCACTTGACACACGAGAAACCACAGCATCAATGGAGTGTAATTTCTCCTCCTTTGCTTTTGATTCCAAAACAGATAATAAATATGATGTTGCTGCAAATAAACAAACATCACCATAAATACAGAACGTTAATCAGAAAATTGGTTGGTAAGAATATTAAACATTTGATTTTATATTACAGTAGCACATTTTATTGTTCTTGGAAGAACATAAACAATCAAGCATGTTTTTTTGGTTTTTCAAATATAGTGAATGCCTGCATGAAAGTGTGGCTACATGGTTTTATAACCATGCTTGTAGTTAAATGCAACAAAATTTTTAAAAAATTCATCAAAGCAGCTATATTAAATGATAAATGAAATGATTTACTCTTTATAACATGTTGCTACTTACACAAGTTTTTGTTTTTTCATTTATTTGTTTATCTTAAAGTATAGGCTAATGCAATGTTCCCAACCTTTTTAGGGTTGCGGCACCCTGAAATATACTTTGTGGCACCCATAGCCATTAGCTTTAAGGTTAGATGGCATTGTCAAAATCTATATTTAATGGCATATTAAAAAACATTTCAGCCCTTGGAACCCCTGAGCAATGAGCATGGTGAGCAGTTATACAACAAATATGAAACATCTTATTCTTTACACACAAAAAATCACAGACCAAATGTTTGTGTGAGCACTTACACAAAAGAAAAACTGACAGAGGTTAAAAACAATGGAAAATGCGTAAGTAACAACAACATGTCATACAAGTGTTGTAAGCGCAATAATTGGAAAATTATACAAAAAGCACCACATATTTGAAGTTATTACATAAAATTATCAGATGAAGATGTGCACTGCTAAACTAATGAAAATAAACCATCTTTTAAAATATAAATCTAAAATATAAAAACTAATTAAAGTTTCTCTTGAAGACTCATTAAAAACATACTAGGATTTTAAAAATTGTTTCAATAACCATTTTGAAATTGCTTCTTTAGTTAACCTCAATAATTTCAGGTTTATATTCAAATTATCGTAATTAAGTCAAAACTCAGGTCAGTATGTATTAAATTAAAAGCCATTACAATGTGTAACATTTTTGTTGGTAAGTTTTTAATAATAGTTGTGATAAAAAATGACCACAAAGCAGAATCACACCTTCACAAGTTTTATATCCAAAAATTATTCTACTACTAATTAATATCAAAAATTAAACATATTACAATACATGATAACCACAAAGTCATTCACACCTCCCATCACAGAACGAATACAAACTGAAATTTCCAACAGCTTACTTTTTCTATAAATTAATCCAAACAACATATTCTCACACGTTAAACATTCAAATAACTCACTACCATCCTTGTACATTGTTTCCAGCTAATCATTACAGCGCTACAAAGCTTGTAATCACAATGCAGTTTCATATGCATATTATACCTACAAATTGATTTCATAAACGGAACCACCTTACTCAAATCATTCACCACTTTAAGAATACAACTGCTAGAATTTTTATTCTGTTGTAAGAAGCCTTAATAGATACAGTGATATATATGCAACATCTGATATTTTACAAAACACTGAAAATACAAAATAAGGCAAAGCTCTTTCTCCTACTAAAAAGACTTTTAAACAGCAACCACATTAGTAACTAAGGAGCTTCGAAACATGTCATTCGAAAAGAGAGAACACTGAATAGTCAGAACTCTTTTATAAGCAAGGTTGCATAAGCAGATGAGATATTACCAGGCTGCTGCAATTTAGATGCTTTGCAGTTCTATCCACATATATGACCAATTTTATCTTGTGTTTTTGACTTGATTTGAAAAAAAATCAGACACAAACATTTTATACTGGTTAAAAATATCAAAAATTTGCATTCAAGAGATTATGGAAATCTCATAAATTTGTAAACAGTTTTAGCTAACATGAAGGTAAAAAACTGAATTAAATTAAAACTCTGGAATCAATCACACAAAATCTTGGCAGAAACCCAATGTCACCAGAAGCATTACAGCCATTTTATTCCATTAACATTTTAATATATAAAAAATCTCAATTCTCTCGAAGCAAAATTAGCCAATAAAACCAAAACCTTTTATATGTCATAAACAGTAGCAAAGACAAATACACTGACAAACAACACTGCTAATTACCAGGAGAGCTGTGGTCTTTGGAAAGATGTTTGGTTGGCTTGATTTTGGACATGTTCAATAAATAAGTTTAATGTACTGCTCAACAAAATGTGAGCTTCAAAAAAAAATATTGTTAATGAATATAAAAATAGCATTACACAGCTTTATCAAAAGTTTCCTTTACATCATGGATGGTAGAGTATTCTACATGGCTGGTAAAACACAGTGCTAAACAATTTGTGCTGCACTACCGAATTTGCAGTAAGAGCACTCCATAGGGTGATGGTCAAGAATCTTCACAAATGCAAAAATGTTCAACCACTACTTGGTGGTGGCCACAGTGTAGCCTAAACTGTGTGCACAACAATTCATGTCACAAAGGCTAAAATGTTTGTTGTATGTATGCTGAATAAACTAATTGGTGCTTTTCTTTTTCAGTCACACTTAATCAGAACAACATTTCTTTGCAACAGTGACAAGTAACATCCAACAGAAACTACATACTTGTACTTATAAAATGTGGTTAGTAATGATTACTTTTATACACCCATTACACTTGGAAGTTCCCTGACATTGTTAGCAAAAAGACTATAAAACAGGTTTGGTAAGTATTAAAAAATCATCAGCTCTGTGTAAGCTCTTTGAGTACTAATTTGTTATATTAATTATACTTTAACTATGAATCTGCTTTAGGTCTAGCTACAAGTCTTCTATGTCTGGGTCCAGCTCAGGCAAAGGCAGCAATAAATTGTTGTTATGCGAAGACAAAACCTGATAAAAACTTGGGCAATTGTCAAAACTTGTTGTTTGACACATTCATAAACTAAATGACATTTTTTAAATTGAGCATAGATTTGAGTTGACATTGTGTTCTTTTTAAAGTATAAATTCTGAAGCACTAGTTCCAAATTATTCTGGTATTTTTCAAGGAAATTCAATTATGGAAGCCCTAAAAAGTTACAAGATTCTATAAAATGTCCAATAGTATGTCATTCATATCATATTTACATGTATTGTTTTTAGGGTGATATTCAAATTATGTTAATTGTTTGTATTCTACAAACAGAAACACAAAAACTGATGATCTTTGGAATGAATTCTATAAAGCTTCTAATTAGGGCTAGCCTTAGCAAGTGTGGGGCCTGAGTGGAAGCACTTTTGTGGGGCCCCATTCAGTGGTGTGTGCAGAAATTTTTCAGGAGGGTCATCAAGTCACAATGGTAGGCTGTCTAGAGGCATGCCCCCAGCTTCATCTCTCCAGCAAAGACTTTCCATGTCTGTTTTACAGACATCTATGCAACACCCAAGAAATCCATGAGTTAAAATAATTAATACCTCCTCTTTGGCCAGGTACGTCCCATGGGTATGGCAGGCCAATTGGCCAATGGCCATGTTTGAAATGAAATTAACAACATGGGCATCGAAAGGGGGCAAAGGGGAAAAGCCCTCTGGATTTTGAAATTTGACATTTTTCTATTACATTTTTAGCTAAAAAGGTTATTTTCTAAATTTTGGCAAAGATAAAGGTATCAAAACTTAGTTACAAAACATCAACAATCGAAAAAGCATGATAAGCCCCCTCTTGGATTTCAAAATTTGATATTTTCCCATTAGCTTTCTAGTAGAAAAATGTTTGTCTCTTAGTTTTGAGTTGGTAAAATGAAATTCAATCACTGTTGGCCCACCCCTGGAAAAAATCCAAGAGGGGGGTTATCATGCTTTTTCGATTTTTGATGTTTTGTAGCTAAGTTTTGATGCCAAATGCATTTGGCCATCACTTGCAAAAATCCACTAATGCCCCCTGGAAAAAATCTTTTGAATTCTAGATCTTTTGAATTCTAGAAATTCTAGATGCCCCCTGGAAAAAATCTTTTCCAATCCTTTCTGTGTAGATCAGGTCTTTTCAAACTTTTTTGCACATGTCCCACTATCCATCAAACATACCATTTCTTGACACCTCATCTATGCTGGTGCAATAATACAATTTTACATTGTACATATAAGACAATAATTTTTAGTTTTTAGTTGACCAAATCATTTTGGAGCCTTAGCCAAAAGTTTTTAGATGTTGCACCCGTATCTGGAGTCAAAAACTTTAGATGTCTGGAGCTAGAGCCAGACCCCGAGCCTGAAATTTGATTTCCAGCTCCGCAGCCCTGCTTTTGGTTGTTGCAGTCTAAGATAAATAAAATGCATTGGCTAAGATAAACTTATTTTTTGGACTTTGACATTAGCAAAGTTCCTCAGACTTTTGTCCAAGTTTAAGCCTCTGTGAATTTCAGATTTAATGGACGGACATAATTGTCAACTATTTAGGTGCTCTTGTTGGATTGATGATCTCAAATAAGTTTTAATTACGTTTAGGTTTGAAAAACTCCTTTTTCCAGATGCCACGGTAACGGGGATGGTCAAGTATATCCTGAGGGCAATAAACAAATTAGGGAAAGTGGCTGGCTACCTTATCAAATCTCTATGAAGGAAATTGAATAACCCTATTAAAAGATCGGCTAAACAACACACATTTTAAAGTATAAACTCAACAAACCTGCAGAAGACAAGTGGCAGTAACTATTGAAACTATTGAACTGTATCTTGAAACAACTATTAAAACTTGACCTGCCAAGTATGAAACGCTTACAACAGAAACAGAAAACAGCTTCAAATTCAAGCTTTCTCTGCCTTAACTACCTGCTATTAAGAAACTAGATCACACATTATTCAAAAACAATGACCACAGTTACAAATCTAAAATGAATCCTGATGAAAGAAGGTGTTGAAACCGTGCAGTTCACCTTGGTTTTCATTGGCAAGAGATCCTCACTTAAAATACTGAGGGTCCTGCGCTAGCAATACATCAGAAAGTGCATGTTTGCATAGGCTAGCAGCCATAGTGCAGCCCCCTTTGGCACGAGGCCCAATTGGAAGCAATCAGTCCATTTGGCTAAGGGCCAGCCCTTCATCTGATGGAATGTCATTCATATCATTGGCATTTGTGTTTATTATTTTTAAGGTGACATTCTAATTTTTATATGCTCATATCAGAATTAATATCCACATAAAATGGAATAGTGTATGTGAGATACTAAAAGCAATTATACTCTAAGCACTATAAAGAAAGACATCAATGCATTTCCAAGAAATAGCTAGATGAAAATAGAGTGAAAAAATTGCCAATGACTACTATAATTTTTCCAAATCACAGAGAAGTACACGTTGAATAAAAATTGAAAACATGTGAAAATCTACATATATTTGTTGTGGGAAGATAAAAGCATTTGGAAAAGAAACGTATCACTGAACAATTGGGCCTATGTTGGTTCAGGCCAAAGCAAAAATGGTTTGACTGAGTGGTTATTCTAAAGTAGGAAAACACTGTCAATGGTCTAATGTAAAATTTTACGAATCTTTTTATAAGCTGCACACAGATATTCAATACAAGACAGTGTTGTACTTCTGCCAAAGTTTCCAGGAAATCATTGACAAGAAACAATCCAAGCATGAAACAAGGTGTCATCCTGCTGCTAAATACTGAACAAAGATGGACACTTGTAAATACCACAAGATCGCTAAGATCACTAAGATTGCTAATATCACCAAGATGGCTAAGATTGCTAAGATCACTAAGATCGCCAAGATCACTAAGATCATCAAGAATGCGAAGACCAGAAATTAATCTTAGTAATCTTAATGATCTTACTAATCTTAGCGATCTTAGCAATCTTAGAATTCTTAGCAATCTTAGTGATCTTATGGTATTTATAGGTGTCCAACAAAGATGTGCCAGAGTCAAGTGGTAGTATGGAGGAATTTTTGTTATAGTTGACTGTCTACCATGATAATTTAGTCTACTGCAAGCCCCACCTGTTTCTCCATAGTTTACCTATGTATCGACCACAAACTAAGATGGCGTTAAATTTTTTTATCTTTGAACGTCACTGCGTTATTCAAATGAAGCACATAGGGTTAATTTTAGACATTTAACTTGCTGAACTTAGTATGGAAACTCTTTGGATGAGCATATTTAGTATCAAGTTTCTTCAGATGCATTTTACTCTTAACTGCTTTTTTTAAATTAAAACATTTTTGTGCTTAATAACATATTTGCAATGAATGACATGAAGGTATAGTGAAAACTAGTTATGATTAGGATGAACTAATATCTATAAGCTACCATCCCCATGCAAAATGTTTTGCAAGCACATTTCCAGCAAAGCAACAAGCTTTTTTTAGCTGAACTTACCAAACAGTTTGTCAAAGTCTTTAGCAAACACACGTGGCCTCAGAATATAACAATACGTTATTTCTTTGGTTTCTTTGGCTCTCTTCCTAATTCTATTTAACCAAGTTGTCATACCAGTGATTACTATACATGTAAACTTTGCATTTTACTACGCAGTGCGGTATTTCGAAGCTCTGATATATCTAATCTTTTCTCAATGATTAGGTAGGATGCAGATATGCACATTTTAATCACAAAAGCTATGCTAGCATTTCACTTGGCCATAGGCCTAGTCACTTGCAAGTGATTAACTCTAACTTGACTCTACTCATGAACACTTTGTTGCTTTAGGTCTAATCACTAACAAGAATATACTAGCAGAAGATAGTTTTATATTCTTATTGCTTGGAATTACTACTGTCTATCAAAAAGAATCCTTTTTAACAGCATAAGATTTTATAGAGTATATATTTCAACTACTAAATAGGCATCATCAACCCTTATTCAAATTTCTGTGATTCATGTCTAATGTTCATTAGGGGTACAACTGAAAAGATCTAAGCTTTGAGGCCAAGTGTGTGCTTTGCCATAGCATTGCACTGTGTAACCTGTATCATCATGTAGAACTAGAATGATATTGGATGTGCTTGTATTTGAAAACCAAAAATCAAGATCTATTTAATGTAAAACTAAGCTAATTGGTTTTGGATAAGAGGTGTTTGTCACAACTCACATTAAAAAAGTAATCGCCAAACTTTATTCCTTTACTCAGAGAAGCAAAATAACTGACAAACAATAGCCTGAGGTCAGAAATTTCGCCTGACACCCGCAAAAGGTCCAGCAAAACATAGGAAGGAACTCATCTCTATGACAACGTTAAATCCCCATGTGTGAAAAGAGCACAGGTGTTCATGTCCACCAGAGGTGAGCATGGAGAGGATTGGATATCCTGCGGGATACTTGCGGTTTTTTTCAAACAGGCTTAGATTTGGATAATTATATTTGAAGAAAATTGAACCAGGACAGGATCAGGATATGTGTTTGATTTCTCCATCAACTTCCAAAACGTCCTCAATTAAAATTTGGTGTGTGCTAGCAACAGGACTGGCTGATGGCTTGACCCAGGTGGACTTTCGCCAACCCTTTGTGGATTCAACATGTTAGAACACGATTATTAAACTGCGAAACCTGTGTTTTCATATTTTCATCGACATGAAATTAATTTGTGATCTTTGATGTTATTGTAGTTCCTCTTGCTGCATTCGTGTTATTTCGTGATTTGAGTCACGAAAATGCACGAATAAGCCATACCATGCCAGCTATAACGAACTTTCCCTGAAGAGAATGACAAAGATGATCATTATTCGGTTTGCCGGTTGGATATCCGGAAGGATAGTGAGTTTGCAACTGGATACGGATATCCAAAAACTGCTTTCAAACGGGAACAGGATACGGATAAGGATACCCGAAACGCTTATCTCGATATTTCGAGTATTCAGACTCTTGGAAAAAGTTGTACAATTATAGTGGATTTAACTTTTCGCATTACGACTTGCCGTTCCCTACTCGCTATTGCATTCCGTACGTGAGATCTGGTTTGTATCAACTT
>JGI24158J21664_10013565_pt1 | contig 10742 bp, 6 predicted proteins | sample Ectturendosymbi3_FD_21664 | JGI IMG/M metagenome (IMG submission 21664)
ATGTGATCTTTGGCTGGTGCTGGCTTACATGTTGGCTTGATACTGGTATCAGGTTGGTTTGCTGCACACTCTGCATATGTTTTCTTGGCCTGCTGTGGAGTATCAGCTTTAGACTCCTCAGTATTTTGTGACTGACAATCCCTGTTTGCCAGTGAGCAGTTCTTACCACATTCAGAATATTTTGCATGTAGCATTACTCTAACCTCTTCAAGTAGTAGGTTTGTTTTCACTTTTTCTGTTGCATACTCCTTAAGTATTGCTTTTATTTTCACCTTTTCGACTTCGAGCTTGTTTGTTTCTGCCTTCAGTTGCGTTAGCTCTCCATACACAGGCTGATAGCATTGATGTCACAAATATTTAGGGGAGGGAAATGAGTTCTGTCTGTCACCAGTGTTAGGTTAGTCTTGTTTTGAGCCATTTGATCGACTAGAGCCCAAATATCCTCAAGGTTTTTCTTTCCTGCATTGGGCCCTTTGTGTTTTTTTGAGTCTCTGGTCTCCAGGCTTGTTCAGTCTTTCATGTAAACATATTTTTGTTGCCAGGATAGTTTCTTTTTTGTAATAGTCCAGCATCAATTCATTTAGATCCTGCCTGTTGCTCCGGTATTTGTGCATGCCTAAACCACAGGAAAGAGTCAATAACAATGTCTGTATCTGTGTCATTACTCTTCCTTGTAACATTTGACATACTCCTCATTGACTGTTGTCCACTTCATTCAGTCAAAATCAGTAATCTCAGATGGACAACTTATTCACTATTCACACCCTACAACCCTATTCAATTATGTCCCCACCGTCCAAAAATTGGGGGGACATGTCTTCCCCATCCCCCCATAAACTCGGCCCCGTGTTTTCATAACAAAACTGCTTGCAAAAAACAGTTGAAAGATAGCCCTTAGCCAAGTACTTCTAACGTCCCGTTGCAAGCGTTGCAGAAATTATGCGCTGCGGTTACACTGGTTGACATACTGTTTTTATTAAATGCAGTACAAATTTTGAACAGGAAAGAGGGCACATTGTTTTCTCCATAGTAGCACAACAATAAAGAAAGCTTTGCCACTGACCGCTTTGAACGGATGAATTTTGAACAATTACTTTACAAATCTGTCTTTGAGGAGTTGCTTCTTGCAAGACTTCATAATAAATATCTCATGCAAAGTCTCGAGACGGAGCTTGGAACCAAAATCTTTCGAGACCGAGATGAGACCTGAGACATTCGAGACCGAGACTCGAAAAATCGGTCTCGAGACTTTCGAGACCTCATCACTGCTAGTGGCCACTTGCGATAGCCAGTGGGTCCCCTTCAGCTAAGTTTTCGCCCGGCTCAAACGTCTTCCTATTGCGCCAATGAACACACGTGGTACTGCAGCTGCTCAAAGATTCCTGATAAAAACTTTTAGTCATAAGAGCGTTTGGGAAAGCAGATTTGGGAAAGCAGATTTCATGCAACTTTATGTTTTCAATGAAAACCAAAACGTGTGAGCCTCACTCGCTAAAGTTATTTCACACGTGTCACGCCCAAAAACTCTTGTATCACACGAATGGCAGGATATCTCGTCGACAACTGCCACGGTCACGGACCAGACTGGATCATAAGCAGTACTAGAGATGGACAGAGTCTCATTTTTTTGGCTCCGTGTCCGCTCCGACAAGTTTTGCTCCGCGCCCGCTTCTCCGCAAATCAGAAATATTCAACTCCGACTCCGTCTTACTCCTCAAAATTGCGAATTCGGTAGTAGCATATAGGCATCGCCATGTTGCTTGAAAAAAATGTCGCCTCCACCGACAAAGAAAGTTGTTAGACTCTGTATCCGCAAAAAGCATGCGGAGTCGGCCTCCGTGGAGTCTAAACTCCACTTTTTGTCCACCTCTGAGTAGTACCCATGGTTGGGGCTGCTTTGCGCACAAACAATTTATTTCTTATGAAACATCACAAAGCTGCTTTTGATCGATTTGGCAGTGCAGTGATTTGAGAATTACAAAAAAGCTAGACACAAACTCTTCCAAAGTGCTATTTTTTTATAACCTCTTTCAGCTACGGTTGATGCCCATGCATTCCCTTCAAAACAACCTAGGTAAAGTGAGCCCGACTTTTCCAGCCGCACTTTTTTCAGTGGATGCGAGGTTCGCGCGTTAAATTGAAAGACCTCAAACAGGGAGAAAATAGGTCCGGAAACTGTAAGCCCAACAATAAGTTTTGGATAACTTAAATGTTTGTTTTCATCCCACTGTCTTGATAAGCCATTGAAACTTCAGTTTTCATGTCTGAAAATATCAGCAGGTGTTCCTGTACATACAGAGAAACAATTTTTTACTATGCATTTGCAAAACCAGATTATGACATTAGTAAAATTTTGCAATGAAAGGTGTACTAGCTAAGAGAAAAATCTCCACTAAAATGCCTTTTATTTTGAGGCTGAAACATTGGTTTTATACCTGACAATAGTATAGTGATAAGTAATAATAGCATACATTTCAGAGATGCCACCATAGACTTCCATGAGCTTTTGTACTAGTTTTTCCAAGTCATGTTTTCCATAACTCTACTCTCAGGAGTTTCAAGTGATGTGGATATCATAATGCTGTAGCATCATCATAGGCTGTGCGATTAATAACATTAGTTAACCAAATGAGCAAAGTAATGCAGGAAAAGAGAGACAAAGAAACTTCAGAAAGAATGAACATTCAGAAGGTCAGTACAGTACACTGGGAACAAATCAAACTTGCACACAGACACAGGCCAATATGCTGGCAGCGTTCCCTTTGAACACAGCCAAGGACAGACATTGATGGAACCATTGTCGCTCCCTAGGGTCACTAGACATGTTAACAAGTTTGTTTCTGAAGCCGCTCAAAAAAGGGGTGGTGGAGTAAACATACACTGATACAGTACACAAAACACACCAGTGGTTTCAATTGCGTCTGGTTGAAGTGGTAACTAATTGCTATGGAGGTCATGATATTTTTAGCAGATAATGCATCCTCAGCCTCACTGGCACCAAGCAAAAGTGTTCACAACTGTTGCATCCCATGCAAGGCTTAGACCTCTGTACCTGGGACGCAAAGTCAATTTATAAACTAGCAGCAATGTTGGAAATATCCTTTTAATAACTCTGATGCCTTGATTTGTAGCTTATCTGGCAAAGACCCCTGTTGCAGAAAGTGTTTGAACAACTACAAAAACACATCATACTGGTAAACACTAGCAAAAACATACATATCCTTACACTTTCAATATTGTGCAGATATTTTTTGTTCTTCCTCTTTCGTTAATGACCTAGGTTCTTTAATGCACTTTGTTACAAAGTTCTGCCAAATGTTCAAGTTTTTGCAATGCATTTTACCATCCATTTTTCAACACTGGAAACATCTATAACCATCTAGTATTGGTTTTCCTTGTGCATATGCATGCATTTCATCCTGTGTATTCTTGGTTTCATTTGATGTTATGCTGTGTTATCAACTTTTGCTAGTATATGCAAATTACAGTATTACGTTTTGTGCCCTCATTTCTCCAAACATCTTTGATCTAATATTGAAGTAAGTCAACCATGTCCATGTTTGCTCATTCTGAGGACATGAAATATAGCTGTATTTTCTAGATCTACAGTAGCTTCAGTGATGTTGCAGTTACAACATGTCAGTATGCCTTCATATGTTGACTAGAAAATACTATAATTTCTTTTCAATATTTGAGTTCAAAATTTTGTTGTGCTGAATGTTCCAGGTTAGTTCTAAGATTTAAACAGTTTTTGAAACCATCTAGTGTCTGCACCTTGTTAAAACATTTTTGCACTCCATAACATTTTTGCACATGCTAGTTGTACTTCTGCACTGTTAACACAGCAATTCAGATATACAAAAATAAGAGCAATCCTCTTGATCACACACCAAAGTACCTGACAAACTGCATGATTCTGTCAAACATATGAATGGGACTATCCTGCCTGCTATTTCTGCAATGCTTGAATATGTGAACATGTAATTTTTTGGCAATGTCTTCCAAAGAACAGAGCCACTGACTGTGAGGCTCATGGCATCATGTGAGCATGGTCGGCTATGTAGGATTTGACATTCCGTAGCCATAAGCGGCTATGTAGGAGCTGACCATCCAGTTGCAAATGATCTCACTGCATTACTACAAGAATTTTTTTCATATTTTGTAAATATCTTTCCAAGCATATTTTAGATGTCTTGTTGTAAGATAGAAATAAAAAGAAACTATGTCTATTAAATATTTCTATTTCATTTGAACTTATCATGCATCATTGTGGATTGAAGCAAAATGCTGTATCGCATGTACATGACCTTGTACTGAGCAAAGAAACAATTGTTAGTTTTCAGCTGATAGTTTTCCAAAAATCATGTGGTGTGTTTATGAAGTGGCCATTTTACACATGTGCACACATTAAACTTGAGTAAATCTTCTACTGCATACCACGTAGCAAGTATTGTATAGTCATGATTAGCCAATGGAATGAAGTAAAACAATTGTCTGATCATGTATTGTCAGTTGTCGATGATTTTGGATTTCATTCCATGACGCCTGTTCAGGTAAGTTGTTACTAAGATGTAAGGTACATGATGTATTTAATTTAAATTGGAATGATCAGTTGTTCTACCACAGTAACTTTACATGCAAGAACATTGATGTACTATTATACAGTTCAGCTTCTGAAAATTTATGTCCATGTTTGTAATGAATATAATGTTTAAAATTGGTGGCTGTGGCTTTACATGTTTTATTTACAGTATTTATTTGCCTTATGAAGTATGATTGTACATTTATATGTTTCAAATGGGGGTCTCCAAGTTATGGCCAGAGGGCCAAATCTGGTCCCTGAAACCATTTCATCTGGCTGCAAATGCACTTTTTTCAATAATGAACGTGTTGATTTGCTAGAGTTGAACATATCCTGAAACAATCACATTGTGTAAGATGTCCTGCCTTTATATTGTTGTGTAAAAGCTTATCATGGCCCTCATACTGAACGGTTTGGAGACCCTGTTTTAAAGCAATGAATGCTGAGCTAACAGTTCTACAGCAGTTTTGTGCAGAAAAACATATTTTTTCTTAAAGCACATAGCTTTTTCATACTTTAAAGAGTCATGTATCACCACCACTATTCCACCAGCTAAAATTTGGTTTTTCATTTTCTTCGCTTTCATTTTTGATCTGGTGGAAAGAAATAATGAGTAATCACATTAAATTTGCAGTTTGCTTATTTATGACTTAACTTTAGGATTACAAAAGTACAGTAAATTCAAGATTTAATTGTTGTAATTTAGAATTATCAAGCAAGAAAAAAAACAGTGAAATGATACAGACCTTGATGGAGTACCGTCATTGTGTGTGTGTTCCACCAGGCATATAGCACTAGGATTGCAAAGCTTTTATGCCCTTGACATTCCTTTGCAGAATAGATATCTTCCCTCTTTGCTTTCATGACTTGTTATGCTTCCCAATGTTTTTACATGTTTGTGAATGAAATACTTCAAGAGAAGGTCTCAGCTCAACTTTTCTGCAAATTTACGTGTATTAGACAGTCATTGCTGCAACTTTCGTGAGTGTTAGCTTTCCTTTTCATCAGATAGGCTTTTCTTAGCATTTAAGTTTTGGCAAACCATAAGAGTCTGTTGCTTATGGATTTGCTGGCCACAAAATTCACACAAGCCAGAGTTTGCCCATACTTGCTCTAAAAAATTGTAAGTTGATTGAAATTACATCTTTGTATTTAGCACTTTGTAATTTATTAAGTTACAAAGTATGTCTAAGCATTTTTGTATCCTTGCATTTCTTGACTCACCACTGTGATATGGACCAAGTGTCTTTCCCAAGTGAATAAATTTAAAAAATAAAGCATATTGCTTTCATGCTTATAATAGCAATTACTTACAAATGGATGAAGCAGATTGAAAAGACCTGCTGAATGTTTTAAGTGTTTTTGCTTTTGTATGCATAGATGCAATAGCCAATAGCAGCTGTGTTACTTTTAGATTGCAACTATCCCTGCTTTTCTAAGCAACAAGGATGTGTGTGTGGAAGCTGTTACTGGCAGTGGAAAAACTCTTGCATTTGTTGTTCCATTGTTGCAAATGTTGTTGAAACAGAAACAAGCTCTGAAAAAGTACCAGGTGATATTTATGAAAATTTATAAACATCTTTGGACATGACCCTAAAGCAGGAAGGATTGTTATAGTTCTTTGTTTTCAAAATGTTGGGAGTAACATCATACTGTAACTACAGTAGTTTGTGTGAATAACAGAAAAGTTTGTCTTCGCATATATGTGGTAAAGTTGAGCATAATGTATGCACTTTATGGAGTAAATTTTTACAAAAGAGATAAAAATGAAGAAGCTCAGGAAGGTCAAAGCTGAAAAAAATTAATGCACTACCCAAAAGTAAGTTTTTCAATCTAAACAAAGAACTTACCCATACTTATGTACCTATACGTGTATACATAATTATGTACCTGTATGTATGTGACATTCAAAACTATGGTTTTTGCCATATGATATCGCCTGACTTGTAACAGTTGGAAGTTTTTTGTGTTTTTGGAAAAAAAGAACACATTTGTTTCGGCTGGTTGCTTTATTAGAAAATGTTACAACCAAGGATTTGCACCAAACGCAAAATTGCCTAAGTGTTTTGCATGACAGCAGTAGCCAAACATGCCCAATAGTTTAACTTCCATAAATATAAAGCAATTTAAACATAGTTTTGATTTCAATTTTGTTTATCTTAATTATAAGTGTAGTGTCCCACAAAATAAACCTTCCTATTGATGCAGGGTGCTTTGGTGACACTTGATAGGAAAGCAGTATCCCGGATGACTAGATCCAAACGTAGAATCTGTGCTAGGTGGTGTTGTTGACTTGGCAATTGCACAATGTTTGCCTTGTCTTTTCCGCTGGGTTGTGTCAGAATCAAAATTTTATTGATGGTTGGAACTGGAACTGGAATTGCTATAAACAGGAAAAAATTCAGTCGGAATTTCGGTTAAAACCAAAATTGTTTTGGTACTGTGCTTTACAGCTGGTATATTGATCCAAATGCACTGAAACACTTCCGGCTTTAAGCAGTAATAGACTTAAAGCTATAAAATTTTGACTTTCAAGTGCAAGATTTGTAGCGCAATGCATTTTGTACAACGTATTTTGATGTGTGTACGTTTTTTCAATTATGAAGTTTCACCAGTTTATTTAAATGATTTTTGCAAAATTACAAAATAGTGTCGAATATCCACTACTACGCTAATTATCATCAGTGGTGATGCAGGATTCATCTGAATGCTTCGTACATACCTGGCATAGATTAAACAACACTTACATGTCTTTTCAGACTGGCGCTGTGATAATCAGTCCTACCAGGGAACTTGCCAGTCAAATTTTTGAAGTTGTTACGTCATTTTATGATGCAGAGAAATGCCCGTTTTCCTGCATGCTCTGCATTGGTGGGCAAGGAAGCATTGAAAATGATTTGAAGTTTTTCGAGAAGAATGGTAAATTAACTGAAAGTATCTTAGTTCATATACTGTTGCAGGATCCGCTAGCGTTATATCCCGGTGATTACGACAGATGCTTATGCTATTGCGCCTAATAAAACTTACGTCATTACATATGTTTTAGTTGAGAAATGAAAGGTCGATTTTTGTCTTTCAGCACTTTAATTATTGCGCTATTTTATTGATTTTCTGTTTAGACGCAAATAAACTACGTAAATCGTGTTTAATACAATGTTACAGCTCATTTACTTTCAAATGCTGTTTTAGTTGTGTTTTTTGTGTAGCTCGATAAAACTTATTGTGTTTATTCAACTCCTGAGCTTTTGTTTTTCCACCCCTTGAACAATGAACCGCATTCGATCACCCAAAATCTTGAATTTAATTTGCGTTTTAACGTTTGCTTGCATGCTGGGCGTTTCTGCTATCAATTTTTGACTTCTTCGTGTTTCGCGTAGTGTTCCTGCAATAGCATCGTTCTCAAGTGTCCTTTCTCTGGCAAAATCATTTTACTTTTTAAGGTGTAATTCAGATTTCATTGAAGCCCCGACACTTGTTTTGCCTTCAATTTTTACCACTGAATAGACAAAAAAAGTACCTCACCTGTTTTATCTTCTGTCATGTGTTGTGTGAGACCGTAATAAACATCCTCTTTATGAATGGGTGTAATCGGCATTGCAGGAGCACACATTTTGATCGGCACCCCTGGACGGATATGTGCTGTCTTCGAAAAGTATCCGCAGTTTCAGATGGCTGTGAAAGCCTTGGAAGTCTTTATACTTGATGAAGCAGACAAGCTGCTAGATATGGGTTTTCATCGAGCTATCACGTCTATTACGAGGTATGTTGCTGAAGTTCACCAAGTTTCTTGCGCGTATGTTTCTCATTGCAGCAGCTTTTTGTGTGCTTATGACTGCTGCTGCGTTCTTCCGAAACGTTTTCAACAATGACTTTCTCCGTGGTCCCATGCGCTTTTAAAGCATCTTGCAGGTGCCCCCTGTTGCTTTTCTTCAGGAAGCAGAGACCAAGAAAATGTAAATCGCGAACATCTTGTATGTTCGGGAAGACGGTTGTCCAAAATGATTATTTTCAAACAATATCAAGCGCAGGACCGCCTTCACCTCAAAGCGCACTGCGTTTTCTTTCGTGCGGCTTTGTTACGACAATTTAAGGCGTAGATTCGATGAAGTTAAAGACGTCCTACCTGGGTCTCTTTCAAGCGAACCTCGAATTAGAAGATTTGTTTTAAACAAGGCGCTAAAAGTGTTGAAACCACTGACCTTTATTTTTTACCTTTTCCAATGTCTCCTTGAAGTTATCCCTTTTTAGTATAGTCGTAGTGGATATAACGCGCATTGTCTCATGAGCTGTAGATTCATGTGTTTTATTCCTAAAGTACCCCATGCTGGCTTTAGGAAGATTGCAATTGAATAACAATTCTAACAGTTTCCTACCAAAGCAACGTCGAACGGGTCTATTCAGTGCAACCCAGACTGATGAAGTGGAACAGCTTGTCAAAGCGGGAATGCGAAACCCAGTCAAAATCGTGGTCAAAGAGGTTGGTTAACTTTTCGTGTGCAGACGATGTTTTTCGATTAGCCGAAGCCGAATGTTCTTGATTTCCATGCCAAGCAACGTCGCTTGTGTCACCGCCCTTAGGTGATACGTACAGATTCGACCAATGACAGAAAGACTTTCGCACCGACCCTTCGACTCGAGCTATTGAGCTTTTTTTGTTCGCTGAAAATACATGATCGCAGTGCCGGCAATCACCACCTGGGACCCTCACTACAGAAACATCTCCGCGGAGATAGTGACTTCCGTGGGTGAAGTGTGTCTGTCCGCTTAGCGTTTGTATAATATGATTGATGTTGCTTTCCGTGTGACGATGAGTTGATCGTAGCTACGCAGCGAAATTTTCCACCAACCAGGGGTTCTTAACCTGAGGTCCATGAATGTGTTTCAGGGGGTCCGTAAACTAAAATCCAGTCAAAAACATGTGAAGGCCGTAGGGTTTGTGTCATGCATTTTTGCTTTTCTTGATTCTTATTTTTATTTTAGAGAAAAGAAAAAGTCGAATTTGCAGCAGAGTCAATAGTAGACTCCATCAAGACGCCGTCGACCTTGAGCAATCAGTACATGATTTGTCAGGCGGCCAACAAATTCAACAAGCTCGTCGACTTCGTCTCGCAGAAAAGCAGTCAGAAGATGCTGGTCTTTGTCGCAACGTGCGCGAGCGTGGAGTATTTCGGCCGGGCGGTCAAAGGTCAATCTCTGTCGCTTGTCAGTAGACGTGCACATTGCGCAACTCCGCTGCTAGTTTGCCCCTCAGACAAAAACAACCTTCAATTTCGTTTCCAGACTGTTCCATTTCGTTACAACGCACGCCGGTTCACTTTTCACGGTATTTTGCCATCTGCACCTTAGCAATGTCTTATCTTTTCACTGTGAACATAAATGCAGCGGAATTTTGATGGTAACACAGAAAGTATGCTCGCCTTGAAAGACACTCGTATCTAAATTATTTCACCAGCAATTTGCTCGTATCAAGTCTATGAGCTTAAAGGAATTTTACTTTGAGTTTGAGAGTCAGAAGCTGAAATGTTGCTCTTGTTGCGAGCAGTGAAAAGCTATGGAAGCTGAAACTAAAGATTATTATTGATATTTTTTTGTGTACAGTTTGCTGTTGAGCTTGGCTCAAACCTATTCACTGATAAAGCGCATAGAGTTAATTTGTCGCGCTGTTAGAAGATAGACAATTTGTAGGTAATCCTATTTACTAGCAGTGGACAATCTGCGCGTTTAATCCCAACTGAAACACTAACACGTGATTTTATTATGACGTTGCGGTGACGTCACTGATGAAAAGACCGTTTTCGATACGTTCCATCCTCCTGAGTTGAGTTGACTCGCTAATTTGAACTTAGTACAGAAACTATCGTTTCTACGGTTACTGTATTTTTTCAGATTTGCTTGGCGCTAAGCTGGGCGTGTTGCTACTGCACGGAAAGGTGAAAAAAAGAAGACTTCAGATATTTCACAAGTTTAAGGATATGAAAAGGTTCGGAATGCCGTTTTGGAGTCCATGCGTCCGTGGCGCGATTTCACGAGGCAGCTTTTGCTGAACGAACGCATTCGCCGACTGACATTTTGTGCTGCGACAATAATATCTTTCCAAAGCTGGTATTCGCCGGTCCTCCGCCCCCACCCACTGGTCCTCCCCCCCACCCACTGGTCCTCC
>JGI24158J21664_10013566_pt1 | contig 10742 bp, 6 predicted proteins | sample Ectturendosymbi3_FD_21664 | JGI IMG/M metagenome (IMG submission 21664)
GTCTTTTGGTTTTGAATTGCTAGCATTGCCAAGTGTTGCTTTATTTTTTTGACTGAAGATGGATTAAGAATAATCCGAAACGTCTCAAAATAAAAATCTATAGTTTTTTGAAGGCATTTTTAGTGTTGATGAAACTGTTAAGTCTATCCCAATTTTATGCTCCAAAGAATATTTTTGAAAGTGCAGAATATTTTCTACAATGTAGGTTACTGTTGTAGGCCAATTTTTGCCGCTCCATCTGATTTTGCCGCCCCTGGATCAATCCAGAATGTCCAAATGGCTGCTACGCCGCTGCTCTCAGGGAAATTTTGTTATAGAAATCAAACCAATATCATGATCCTGTCCTGATTCAATTTTTCAAAAATAAATATCCAAATCCAATCCTGATCCGAAAAAATCGCAAGTATCCTGCAGGATATCCAATCCTGTCCATGCTCACCTCTGTTGAACACGCTGAGTTTGTCAGCATGCGTATGTTGCTAGTGCAGCAAGATAGCAGAAAAGAGCACGGATCAGGACTGGATCAGGACTGTAGCGAATTTTGTCCGGACCAGGGCTGGATTGGACTGCAATTTTTTTCAACACTGGTGGACAGGACTGGATCGGAGTGAGAATATTTTTGTTGTTTTAATGTGATTATTCTAACCATATAAACTATTTTAGTTGTAATCCGATTTCACAGATTTGTTCAATGGTTGGCGGGTGTATATTTTGCCATCAATGGCAAAAGCTCTCATGGGACTGTTTTGCTTTTCGAACTGCATCCACCTTTGTCCACATATAACGTTGATTTGGTATTTCTATTAGCCAGGTGAATGTAGTCCAGTGTTAGTGTTTATCAGTGATGTAGTCCAGGCCGTAACCTTCGAGGCCGAGACCGAGACCTGGTTAAAATTTCGAGACGAGACAGAGATTCATCAAAAACTCCGAGACCGAGACTTGAAATTCGAGACCGAGACTTAAAAATTTGTGCATTTTTCCGAAATTTTTGAAAAAAATGTCGTCATCACTTCTGATCATGGGCGTCAGCAGGGGAGGAAACAGGCATTTCCCCACTGAGGTTGAACTAAGCACCAAGATTCTCTGGAAAACATGAAGTTAGTAGCTCAATTCCGATCGATTGATTAAATTTTTGCAACGCCACTGTATTTTCCGGTGTGACACTCACACTGCATAACAGCCAAGTTCACTGTTCTGGTGTCATGCAGAGGTGATTCGAGCTTGCAGTTCACTTGTGTTCACTCCTTTGCGTGGCCAAACTTGGGAGCGAATTTTTTCTGGTGTTGGTGTTTATTGCGTAACAATATCACGGCAGCAAATCTTCAAAGATTCGCTTCAATTTACGATAGAAGGCGTTTCACCGCATGTTGCTTTTGAACACTAGTGCCACGCCTAGTAATTTTTAGACAGGCCTAATGATCTAGTAATTTTTCAATGCAATCTAGTGATTTTTGCAAAGTATATTTTGAAGAAAATCGGTTGTGTTTCTTTCTAACTTTTCAGCCGTTCTCAATTCGTAAATAATTAATTACGTAAATGGTTGTTTGCAGATTTGCACCAACAGCATATACAAGTGTTTTTACTTTGAGTTTCTAATCGTTTTCTCTTTCGCATAGTTTATCACTGCAATTTTGACCACGACGGTAGTTTTATTTCGTTGCAGGGACGCTGCAGAAGAAATAATTATATAAATGTTAGGCAGATCGGTCTAAAATGCTCCGTGTGTGGTGACACTTTCAGCTCCTGATGATTGTCGGTATGACATTTTCCTAGCTTCAGCATGATCTATTTTAATAAACTTGCAAATGATGCAAAGGTTTTGGGGTGATAAAGTAAATAACTAAATCATTTCAAGCAAAACTGCAAACTTTAACAAAAATTTTTAAATCTAGTGAATTTTTTTCAGATCTAGTGAATTTTTTGTGAACCGATTGATTTTGTAGAGAATCCTGTGGCAGTACCGCTTTTGAACGCAGACATCGTGACAGGTAATGCAGCAAGACAGTGACTGGCTGATGATAACGGCAAGCCACGTATTTTTATGCTGTGTGAAAATAAATACAAGTGAATCTGTAACTATGGGCGTCCGCAAAGAGGGAAAACGGGCGTTTGACCCCCTAAAAATTTGGTCTAAAACCAAAAACGTTTTGAAAAGCTGAAGACAGCAGTTCAATTTCGATTAATTACTTCAATTCTTGCAATAGCAGTTTATTTGCACTTATGACACACCGCACAAGAGGTAGGTTTGCTGTTCTGGTGTCATGAAGTGGTGAGCTTGCACTTTACTCATGTTCGCTAATTCGCCTGCAGATGCAGGTTGCAAAACTTGTGAGCGGATTGTTCGATCGTTACTCTTTATTGCGTAACAATAAGATGGTAAAAAAAACTTCAAAGGTTGAGTTATGGTTGTGGGCGTTTTGACGCATGTGACTGTTGAACACAGACATCTTTGGCAAAAAATCCTGCAAGACAGTGACTGCTAATAGTGGTAAGCTTCGTAGTTTTGTACTGTGCAGTGTGAAAAGAAGCATGAATGAAAAAGAAGCATTGCTGCGCAAACGAAGCGAGATTTTTACGACTGCTGCCGCAGCAGGGGCGTACCGAGGTTAAATGGTGCCCGGGGCAAGCAGCAGGTTTGGCGCCCCCATGTTCGAACCTGAAATCTTTCGGAAGCAAATGCACTGAATTGAAGAAGGAATTTGTGACATTGTTGGGACTTTATGGCGCCACCCGCAGTGATTTGGTGCCCCCCATAGTGATTTGGCGCCAGGGAATTTGTGCCCCATTGCCCCCTCGTTACGCCCCTGCATAGCAGGGGGCATTTTCGTTGTGGTGTAGAGAGGGAAAAGCGTTTTGTGAACGTGCATTTGTATTGCATCGTCAGCAACATGCAAAGGATGAGCAAAATATCCAGTTTGCCCCCCTTGGGAAAGTGTCTGCAGACGCCCGTGCTTCTGATTTGAAGTTTTTCAAATTTCTGGCATTTTCTGACATTTTGTGGCTGTTTCTTACCTGCAAATACAACAAACAAAAAATATTCGGATTATAGAAATTTCAATAAACCAATTCTTTGCAATCTTCAAAGTCTCGAGATCTGAAACCTTCGAGACCGAGACTACACCTGAAACTTTCGAGACCGAGACTCGCAAAAATGTGTCTCGAGACGAGTCTCGAAACCGAGACCAAGTCTCGAGACTCCATCACTGCTAAACAAAACGTATTATGACGACACAACGATTGTCGAATAGATTCCTTTATATTGCTGATTTCCTTACCACGATAAGAATTATTGAGCTCATTATTACAACTTCTGAACAGCATAGTAATGTCGCATTGATGTTAATGTCGCACTGAAGTTGATATAGTGATGAAATTTGAATTAACACCTTCGGTGCTGTGTGAATTCCACGGGATTATTCAGTTGTTGCGGGACAGTTGTTAGGTGGTTTTCATCCAACAGCTATACTCAAATTTGAACAACTTAAAAAGTGCTTGCCTGATTGACCTCAAATTTTCAGGTAAGATACATTTTCACAAGAATATTTGACTAAACTTTCGTTGCAAAAGACCAAGCATGTTAAAAGTTATTGCGCCCTAACGCAACAACTGCTGGACACAAATTGACGCATTGACAGCCATGCACACAAACAATTAGTCCGATGCGCTGGGAACAGTCCGGTTGCTCGATTCAATTATTAACTCGCAAAGGTCTTGATGCATTTCATTCAAATTTTCAGGAAAAATGCATACCAAACCGAAGATAATTCTTGAAAATTTGGTTGCAAAAACTTTAGTTTTGAAAAAGTTATGGTGCTGCGGAGAACTACTGCTAAACCCTACTAAATAGGATAATGTTTTGTAGCCTACACGCGTCTGTAGTTAAGAAACGAATGTACCTAACTCCGAAGCTTTTCATTAGAATTACTTCAAATTTTTAGAGATGATGTAAATAGGTATGAATATTATGTGGAAATTTTCTGTGCACCAATACAACTAAAAAAAAGTTATCCTTATACACGCAACAACTGTGAAGACCTAAGTGTTTTGCAAAAAGTGTTGTAGCCTAGGTCTAGGAAACTGTTGCTGGATACCAGACTGCATAACTAAGAAAGTTCTTGCTCATATTACTTGACATTTTCAAGGTTTATGCATGTAGGTATGGCGAACATTATTGTAAATTTTCATTGCAACCAAATGAGTAGAAAAAATGTTATTGTGTGTTACCAAACAACTGTTCGCACCTAACTTTTTTGAAAAAGACTTGTAACATCACCTCCTTTTTGCAATGAACCGCACCTAACGCACATTCTTTTTGTGAAGGTTGCACCTGCCACCACCACCACATCTTGGTCACAGCGCCACTTTGTTGCGATTGGAAAGCCTGAGTGGCGAGTGTGCAAAGCTTCACACTGTGGCAACAAGCAACAATAGATATCACACGTCGTGCTCATTCTAATTCTGCTTGTTCATGGCACTTATATATGTGTGTTGTTCTTCACACAGACCTGTTCGTGGTAAATCGCACATTCAACAAAACAGTAACCGAGATGTTGCAACATGTGCAGCAAGGATTTACTTGACTTGTTGAAATTACTGAAAGCGAAATTCACAAGTAAAATGCCAACTGAAATACCTTATAAATAACCTCAATTCAAACTTGCTAAAACAACGTTGGGAACCATTTTCTAACTTATCAGGCCCCATTTCATAGCATGTTAGGCACTATTTTCTATTTTATCGGGGCCCTTTTTATAGCATGTTGGGCGCCATTTCATTGCATAAAAAAGTTATAGAAGAAAGTGAAATTTCATTTGAGTCGACATTGACTCGAACTTGCAATCCAATGACTCGAAGTGACACGCCAGTTGTTATGACTCGTTTCTGACTCGCCTCGAAAAAATTTTGGATTACTCTGCTTCGAAGGGCTTGTTACTCTGACTTGGTTCTGACAAAAATGACTCGGGCATATCACTGCACATCAGTGGTGGCCATGAATCCAAAGTTCCAGAGTCGACTCCACGATTATGCATTTTTTTCGGACTCGGACCGGAGTTGAAAATTTGTAAAAAACTGGACGCCGATTCCTTGTCAATTTTCAATTTCAGCAGTAGTAGGAGTCGTCGTGGTCATTTCTGATGAAGAAACGTTGGTAAATTGCAGTTGGATCGATGGTTAGCCCGACAGAGATGATTGGATAGTGTTTTTTTGCTATCCGATCCTATCCTGTTTTTAAAAATTGATATCCATATCTGATCCGCATCTTGTTTGTTTGATATCATGCTATCTGTATCTGAAAACTATCCGGAAGTGTATTATGATGCACTACATATGTTTCTGTGTTGTGTTTATTTTGCCTCATGAGGCAAAATAACTGATGGAGTTATTTTGCCTTCAGCTTAACACAATAGGCTGAAGTAGTCACAAGACAAGTTTGCAACGCATGCCCTGCTTAATTGACCATGACATCTGTAGGAGCTCAGTCCCACCAGCATGGACAAGTGTCGTTGTGGTTTCAGGGCTGGCAAGCAGATGACAGCTTCTTGTTTTCATTATGTGAACTGCAAGCTAAACCTCCACTCTTAACCCTGAACCCCTAAACCTAAAACCTGAACCTAAACTTTAACCATAAGTCCTGACACTAACCATAAACTTTAAAACCCCAACCAAATGCCTCTGCATATTGTTGCTTGTCTTGTGACAACTTCGACCAATTAGGTTCAACCGAAGGCAAAATAGTCCCAGCACAGTGTTTGCCTCATGAAGCACGATAGACACTACAGTACCTAAATGCATTGTGCCACTTTGAGCCCTGTCATGCCTATGAGGAGCAAGCTTGACATATCTTGGAAACATAACCTAAGTACCTACTTTTCAGTGAAGTGCATCGAAAAGCAAGTCGAAGTCTTGCCACACCAAGCTTTTTATTAGTTATTTGTTTAGTAACTTAACACCACCCATGATTTCACATTCATAATTTCATATATTAAACCTACCCATTCTTGCACTTTAACCACATCTAACTAGCAATGCCAGTCCACAAAACAAAACAACATTTGAAACAACAAACCGGCCAAACTATCTCACAAATTTTGAAATGACTCACTTAAAATTCAGTCTAACAAGTCCATGTCACAATACAACAATGTTGTATATCATGTTCAAGAAGTAAAAAGCTAACTGGCCTGGTATCATCCAACAACCAATCAAAGCAGGTTTGCATAAACTAGGCGTGAAGACAGCAGGGATTCAAGTAGGCTACAGACCGCATTAAAACAGCTAGCTTGCGCTAGTCTATAATCTACAGATCACAGTAGGCCTACTCTCGCTGACCCTAGTCCTCTACGTAGCAAACAATTACCGTAATGCATACTGAAAGAGCCCTATCTTGCTGCACCAGCAACAGACTCATGCTATCAAACTTAACTTGTTCAATCAGCAGGCCATGGGACTACACTACAGTACTGAGATTACACGATATACAGACTTGAAGTCATCGCAGAGAAGACTGAAAAGATGCTTTCAAATGTACTGAATGTAGAACTTTTTCCAAGAATCTGAATCCTCGGAATATTGTGAAAAGCGTTTCGGATATCCTTATCCATTTCCGGTTTCTGTTTGAAAACAGTTTTTGGATATCCATATCCGGCTGCAAACTCACTATCCTCCCGGATATCCAACCGGCAAACCGGATAGTGATCATCTCTATAGCCTTTGTCTGAAAAGGAGTCGGATTCTCAATTTTGAAAAATATTCGGACCCGGACTAGGATCGGCATTCAAAAATTTTGGAACAGTAGCGGAGTCGGAGTCTGAAAAAGTGAAAAACATCTGAACAGGATAGATATCTGAAAATTAGACTACAGGGATGAGCATTGGACTGAACTTGGATTTGACTGGAACCGGACTATTAGGCTACGCATTTTGTTGATTTTTCATTGTTTCCGGACTGCAAAATGCTTCAAAAATTAGGATCAGGAACGGATTTGGACTGAGTTAATAGAAAAGAACTGCATAATTTTTGTCTTCAAAAAGCTGCATGTTTTCATTTTTTAGGCTTTATTTGGACTTGGATTTTGATTTTCTCAAACTTTTTGGACTAAGGTTGGACTTGAACTGAGTTTTAAAAATTCAGGGCTGCATCTGGATTGCAAAATATGACAGTCCGCTCATCTCTAGTAGACTATAACATTTTTTTGGATTGGATCTCAAGCAGTGGCATAGCCAGCCCAAAAATTTGGAGGGGGCTTAAAAATTTGGGGGTGCAAAATGTTTGATTTTAGGCGAATAACAATATTTTGTTTGGAAAAACGCCTCTCAAAACACAAAATGACTATATTTTCCAAAAATTTGGGGGAGGGCATGGCCCCTTTCGCCCCTCCCTGGCTACGCCTATGATCTCAAGCGTAAACCACTTGAAAAATGTGGGATGGGCAGGGACTTGTTCTCAGAGGTGGGCAACCGCTACTTTATTAATAGCGTCAGCGTCGCTACTGCAACTTGTTAAATTTAATCAAAAAAACTGAGGTCCTTGTTTCTGCATGGTTCAGTTTATTCGCGATAGTAGTTTTGGGTTGAACGTATAGTTTATATTGCCTGCATGCAAAAGAACTGTTATTTAGATATTCGAGAGCGAAATGACCAACCACCGTCTCCTTAACATTCCGGTTTTTGAAAGTGCAGCCTAAATGTTGAATGCTTTAGTTTCCAAGGTGTGCAATGCGTATTAAGCAGCCGACATCAGCTCTAAAAAAATATACCACCTAACATCAACAATTGAAAACTCTCGATTTACTGTAAAAGCTTTCGAGGAATCTGCTGACAGGTTTGCTTTTATCTTTTTGCGATTTGAACTTGCACATATCTGTAGACCTATTCAAGTTACGAGTCCCGACAGTGACAAGCAAGCGAATCAGTAAGCTAATTATTTTTACAGGACATCGATTTCACGTACCACCACGCATCCACAGTACTGAAATCTTGTTCATATAAAATCTACTGTATCATTAATTTTTTTTATACCTTTATGAAATTAAATTTCCGTATCCGTACATTCAATGTCCATACGTACTTTTGCGCAATATCTGAAAAACCTTTGTACGAAAATATGCAAAAAACACTAAGAACCACACAGAATTTATTTAACAACTTAGGAAAATCAAAGCCAAGCGGTCAGAAAACAGTTCTTTTTCTTAGGCGAAGCTGTAGGATCTGAAGTGTGGTGTTACATTCGGAAAACGATCACATGCAAAAATTGACATCATGTGACTTGCGGCTTAGCACATGGAGGTGAATAAAATTGTAGCAAGATCGTGATGATAAAACAAATCAATCACTTGACGTTTTGCGTGGCTGTGTCAAGTAAGAATGGACTTCAAAGAAAATTATTTTCAACACCAACTCTGCTTGTTTAGCCCAGGCGATGGCCACTTGCAAAAAAATGGCATCATGTAATTTTTACCTGGAGGCAAATAAATTTTCAGCAAAAAAAATCATTGCCTAACTGAAAAATGTCTAACTATCTGACGTTTCGTAGGTTTAAATGTACATGAATCAAAACATTCGTCAGTGTTAACTTTGCGTGTAGAGTTGAAAGAACGAAAATGAAACAGTGAGATTTGTTGATTTAAATTATGTTCAAGCAAACTCACGATAACAAGTTTAACTCGAAGTGATTTATCCGTCATCTCAAAGAGAACACTTTTCTGTAGTTCCCCCAGAATGTTTGATTTTCAAAACGGGGCGGAAGGAGATTGAGCGGACGCGCTGTAGCTCGCTCGGAAACCTATACCCTCAAGTGACTGGGAATTGTGATTTGGCAACGTCCACAGATTATTCGAACTTTTTCACCCGTTATCGCTGATGTTGAAAACAAAAAATTATTTTGAAGCAATGAACACAGCGATTGTACGTACAACGCATGTTTTTCAGTAGAAAAAGCTTTTGGTGTTTGACAAAGTAGCCTTATTTGATTTTTGCTGAACAGCAGAACGTTGAATTAGCAGCAGAAAACAAAAATAATGCGCTTTTGGTGACTCCTTTAGTGAAAGTATAAAATTATTCAAAGAAAATAGTTTCACACAGAAGACACATTTTTTTAGTGAGTAGGGAAAATTACTGATTTGCGATTGGAATACGAGGGAATGCCACAAATTAAGTCCGAGGTCTAGCAGTATACCTCATACAACGCAAGTAATGCAAATGCTTCAAAATGTTTGAAGTGAGGAAAGTGGGGAGCATACAAAACATATTGGTGAGTGATATCAAGAAAATGTTTGCAAGACAAATATAAAAAGTACAACTTCATCGGCAAAGATTGCAAAGCAAAGTGCGCAAAAACTTGAAAGTTGGTGCACAACGTTAAAAGCGTGACAACCTCAACATTTGAATGTAAACTTTTCTGCGCATTAGATTCATTGTAAAGGCTTGATTCTCGATGTCCAGTGTTCGTGTTGGTTTGATGCACTATAATTAATATGGCAAGATGTTTCGGTACAAAAAATAACCGCCACCATTTAGTAGGTTTGCTTACAGGCAGTGCAACCCTTGAAATACAAAGAAGCTTTGCTTTTTATGCGCGTCAATGCTTAGCCGTAAAAACATTGCATTTTCAACCTGGTCGGTCTCAGAAAGTGTTTTCCAATTGCTTAGGTATAACGTGGTCGGTTTTGGAGAGTGTTTTCCAAGGTGTTTAGGTACAGTCAGGGGCGCAACCACGGGGGGCATTTGCATCCCCCCGAAATTTTCAAAACATTCCACAGAAATTTTGACATATGCAGAAACTGTCAAAGAATCAAGATGAAATTTTTGTATTGTAATTATTTTTAGGAAATGTGTTTTTTGAACTTTTCTTTGTCCTCCTGATTAATTATCTCCTTACAAGATTTACCTTGAGACTCGCCATCTGAACGAAAATTTCGTAAATGATTGGTATTTAACCACAAATATGCTGGAATTGCCAAAACGTGGGAGACAGTTTAAAATGTTGGTATTTCTAAGGCATTTTTTAACCTTTTGTTCGTGTGCTCTTTTTTTCTGAAACAGGCTTCATTTTGACCTCATGAAGCTTTATAACATTACTGTTGAACCGTGCAAACTGCTGAAACTTTCAAAGTGATAAGAGAAATCTTGACATGCTGGTTGTTATTTAAAAAAATTTATAGCCACGTCAAACCGCTTCTTCTTCTACAACAGTGCTCTTCAACAGGGGTTCCGCAATACATGTAGTGGGGTTCCGTGAGAGTTACTCGTTTTTTAGGGGAAATGATTTTTGCTTCAGTATGTTGATGCGTCATTATAGATCACCGTGCCGCATTCAGACTCGAAGCAGGCCAGTTAGTTATACAGGAGGTTGAGTGCAGATAGCGGAATAAGAAATATTGGTAGTTTGTGCATCACGTGTTGTTCATTGTTGTGCAGTTAAGAAGAACGTTATTGCTGCATCACAGTTATACGATGTTGCCGATGTACAGTTCACCGTGGAGTGGACTGAGTAAAAAAAGTAGACTCAGCCTGAGTCTAGTAGAGAGTAGATTGAGTCACAGACTAGAGCGGCTGTTCAATCTTTGTGGGAATAAAGTAAAAACAATGTGAAACCAACTTTTTACTATTTAGTCAAGCCAGATGAAGCAAATTGGCATATTTTCATATGTGAAGCGAGATAATAACAACAGCGAAGGTGTGAACGGTTTTACAGCTTTTTCCTGGCTAGAGAAAAGTTGCAAAAGAGTCATAAAAGTTATAGTT
>JGI24158J21664_10013567_pt1 | contig 10741 bp, 6 predicted proteins | sample Ectturendosymbi3_FD_21664 | JGI IMG/M metagenome (IMG submission 21664)
AAATAAAATTTTTCGTGTTTTTTTGTGGTACAATGTGTGTAATAATTTTTTTCGGAGTTCAGTTAGTGCAACGAAAATATCTATGAAGGTTTTACGTATCGAAAGAAAATAGTGCTGCACGTTTCAGTCAAATCGAAACCAAACTGAGTTATTTAGCGATCGGCAAAGCACAGCTGAACGCATGTGTGTTTTTGGACGGAATCAAAAAGCAGAAATGCTGTCTAGGACCAGATTTATATAAAAACTGTCATAACTTTGCTTCTCTACAATTTTTTACTTCCAAACTTGGCAGGATGCTTTGTAACAGCTATAGCAACCGTTTCTGTGATTTTTACATTTTTCCCAGTGTTGGAATAGGCGCAATAAAATTTCAAAGTAAAAAAACAGGCAATCCACCCTTGTTTTCGGGTGTTTTTTCTCTCCAAAAGAAGTGGAAAATTTTTTTTATTTTGATTTTCATAAACTACACAATATGACTAACGTTTTTGTGAAGAATTTGTGTTTCTATCGTGCAAAGTTTTCCATCCAAAGCCTTTTCAAAACAACGCCTTGCCCACTCAAGCGCCAGCACAACAACCATACCAGTGCTCTAGCATCAGACAGCAGCCATGAATATACCGTGGACCGGCGGTCAATGATTTAAAGAGGTGAAAATTAGTACAGCACTGTATTCAATTGCCCATTGCCAAAAATGAAAATTTTTCCAAAACAGCAGTAACTTTTTTAGTCTATGATAATATGTTTGTTAACAGTTACTTTACTACATAAATCTTGTGGAACTTTGATTATGTATATATTTCACGAATCAACCTTTCAGACTCTTCTGCAACTCAGTAGGTTTTCAATTTGGAAAGCCAATCCAAGTCTTAAAGAATCAAATTTGGAATTTTGATGTAATGTAACATTAAATAACTGCATGTCCTTAAAAAATCAAACTGCGGTACTTGCATTAGTTACTGCACTTGAAGTACTGGTATTGGTATGAAATGAAACACCTCAACTGATTTGTCAATACAGGGCAGTTCCATATCAACAGTTTAAGATTGTCATGCAGAAAGCACAATTTTTCTCCATTTTCACCAAGTAGCCTGCAGAAAGTTAGCTGGCCGTCTACAACCTAGCCTAAACAAAACCAGCATTAGGCTATAACCGATTGCCGCCCGTCTGCCAGAAATAAATTTGATAAGAACAAGTCGCCAAGGCAATAGCTAACATGCGCACATGTGCGCATTACGCATCCGATGATTGTGCAATATTGCCCGGTAGTTCTGATCCAATCAAAAACGCTGCGCTTTTAACTTGCGTTGTTGCAAACACTACTTTTGCTGATCATGTTTAACAAACGGACAAAAACAATTGTGATGCAAACTGACTACCGCGCTGCTATAGAACCAAATGACAAATCACCTCAAAGTATTTGTGAATGTTAGAGTAGCGCTTCTGTAACTTGTGTGCCATATCCACAAACCAGCACGTTGCAACAGCTTGGATTGAGATCACAAAATTTTTATCATTATCATGCCTCGTGAAAAATGTTGATTAAGTTAACCCACGAAAACGATATTTTAACTTGCGTACAGTATAAACCAGTGCGCTAGGCCTAACACATCAAGTTAAGAAAAGTATAATCCTTTTGAGAGATGTTACGTGCAACTGCTTCACAGCAACAGTTGTCATCACTAGTGAGTAGCGATTGCATTTGTAACATGTTCATTCTGCCATAAATGTTGCTTAACATAACGTAATTCGTTTTTCATGCAAACTTTTAAAAAATTAATCTGTGCTAAACTAGGCATTGATTGGACTTCTGCACCTTTCAGTTACAGTCAAACATTTCGTGCTGCGAAAACTTCTGGAAGTACAACGGGAGTTTATTCGTACACAACACCTGAACATGGTAGCTTCAAGCATTGCAAAATTTCCCGATGATGCTTTTGTTTTGGCTGCGACGGCCGATGCATGCTCTATGGTTAATCTTGTATGCTTGTTTATGAAAACGCACCTGTTATCGTTGCTGTAAAAAATTGCCTGAGTTGCTTCATTGTGCTTTCTTGCGCAAATTGTCTGGATGCGTGAGGAATATAACAGCGTTTTGTCAACACCTACTGAGGGCGATACTGATATATCGGTAAAACCGAAATATCGGACGATATATCAGCCAAGCCGATATGTGGGTCGATCTCTAATCTTCAAATACAAATTGATTTGTGCTCACAACAGTGCTGGCTGAGACTTTGACCAATATGGTCTTTCACCATCCCTTTGCGATTCAACACATTAGAACACTATCATTAATTTGCAAAACCTGAAGTTTCTGATGATTTTATATTCTTATCAACATGAAATTAATTTCTGATCTTTGATGTTGTTGTTTTTCCTCTTGCTGCATTTGTGTTGCTTCAAGATTTGAATCATAAAAATGCATGAATAAAACCACATGGGTAGTATACTTTACTTCCTGGCCGTTGTTTGATGTCATAGCTGTCTTGTTTTCAGCTGTTTTATTGTGTGGAAAAACTGAACACTTCTACATAGGACAACTTTGGTTTTCAACACAAGCATCATGAAACTAACTCTTTTTAACAGTTTTGTTGTTAATGCTTCCATTTTGTGCTTTTTTGCACTTTATAAAGTTGGGTTGCACCAGATAAAACAATTAGAATTAACTGCAGTACGGCATGTATGGTCTGCTGGTGATTCATGGAATGGCTGTTTCTGTCGCTTTTTCTGATGTTAATATCTCCTTTTGCTATGATCCTATTGTCATGAAATTTGGCATGTGACATCATCACCTAACCAATATGTCACAGTGAGTCTATCGGTGACATCACTTTTCTTGAAGTTCAGTTAGTGGTATTCTTCACTAGACCCCATGTCTCAACTGTTCATCTGTACATACCTCAACTCTTCACCCATTGCTTGCCCACAATCAACAGTGCAATTACTCATCTTTTCTATTATACTTAATGCTTTCTTTTTTGCATATACTTTTTATTGTTCTGTGTTTGTTCATTTGATGTATTACATCAGTTTTTTTTAAGGAAAATGTTAGATACCTGGTATGGATCTGTAGGGACCTGATTTCTCTGATTATAGGGACCCGATTTTCTGATTTTAGGGACCCGATGATATAATTTTCTTTGATTCTAAGGACCCGATTTGAAATTCTAGGGACCCGAATTGGGTCCCTAAAACACCTTTAAAAACCCTGATTATATTGATTTTTTCTTCCCCACCACAGAGTGATTTGATGGCATTGAAACTATGAAGTCTCAAGCCTTAACTGCAAGTAAGTTTTAACTATGCCTTTGAGTCATACCATGAATCATGACCAGCAACATATGAACTGCTCTAACTGGGCTTGCGTTGTTATAGCCAGCTATGTAGCAACTGTCAGTGGGTGATTTCTACACTACAGAATGGGGTGCCAGATCTACCTTTTGCTAAGGGTCAAATAATAGTCTAGAAAAGAGCCCAAAAAGAGTGAAACTCTTAAACAAGACAAGGGACCATAAAAAGGACCAACTATTTTTTAAAAATTTATCACCAGTTACAAAGTCATATAAACTCATATTTAGTAATTGCATTAAATGCTCCTCAATCACAATTGGAGCTCAACAGTAAAACAAGTATATGATAAAAGATAGCAATAAGAGAACAACTTAATTGCTATGTGTAGCCATAACTACTAAAGTTATCAACAAAAATCTGGACAAAACCAATAAACACATGCACCTTGGCAAGTACACCTGACCAAATAAATAAATACAGCAAATCAGGTAACATAAGTTTTTTTAGCAAATAAACAAATCTAATGGTCCTAACAAAGTTTTATTATTGAAAACATTCAACATTAAAAAATTTGGTCACAATCTGAATTTGCAATCAATTAGACAAAAAGTGAAAATATGATTTCTCAGACAAGACCCAGGTACGATCTTAATTTTTGCAAGGGCCAAATCGCAATTGGAAAAGGGCCAGAAAAGAAGCAAAAGGCCAAAATTTGGGAGAAACAAATTGTTAATACTTGGGACCAAATTTCTGAAATTTGGCCCCGAAAGGACCAACCTGGCAACCTTGCTACACTATCATTATGCTACAATTTTCTGTTTCAATGTGGCCATAGGCTAGACGGCTACAAAATTTCACGAGTTAATCTTGCATAGCCATAGCCAGCTGTAACCACTGCTATTAAATATAGGAAGTGACTACGGATACGCCTGTCCTGACAAAAGGGGTCAGTTTATCATTCAAACTATGTGGATCGTATAGTGTAATGGTTATGCACTGCGCCTTCTATGCCTAAATGGTTTTGGGTTGAAATCTCACCTTGCCGACTTTCGTTTTGTTTTTTTTCTTTACTTTTTTTCAGGCTTAGGTTTTCCATTTACCGGTTAGTGTTAGGTTAGCATTAGGGTTAGCTTAGCTTAGGGTTAGGTTAGCATTAGGTTAGGATTTATCTTTTACATTTAGTTCGTTTCTACCAAGCCTACCAAGCACTCTCGCTGTGCGTAACTGTTACGTCACAGGTGGTATATTAGTTTTCTAAGTTCAAGATCCACAGGCGAATCTATAGCCACTGCCTTAAATATACACTACAGCAGTTTGTCATCTTTTAAAAAACTATATTTCTCGAATTTTGCTTAGAATACAGATTCAAACATGGCAAACCTGGCACAGAACAGTAAATTACCTGTAACAGTATTGCCACGACTAGGGTCAGTCGCATTAACATCAGATTGCTGCCTTTTTCAACATCAGATTTTTACGTTACTTACAGTTTTGAAGTTTAATACAAGCTAAATCCTAATACCTAACACAAAGATAACCCACGTTGAATCTGAAACAAAGAAGTATCGTCATTAAATGGATAAGTTCAGTTGGTTAACGTAAGGAAGTGACTACGGATACACTTGTCCTGACACAATTCAAATAAACGGTCAGTTTGTCAGGCAAGCAGTGCGCTGCTCATAGCATAACGGTTATGCATTATGGCTGCTATACCAATGGTTTTCGGTTCGACTCTCACCTTGCCGACTTTCGTTTTGTTTTTCTTCTTTGCTTTTCAGGCTTAGGTGTTACGTTTAAGGGTTAGGTATTAGGTTAAGTTAAGGCTATGGTTAAGGTTAGGTTTAGGGTTTATCGTTTCCTTTTACTTCTTTTTTACCAACGAACAAGCCTACTGCACTCTTGTTATGTGTTACTGTTACGTCAAAAGTGGCGTATTAATAAGTTTTCAAATTTCAAGATCCACAAGCGTATCCATAGCCACTGCCTGAACGTAAATGTTACTCCCAATACTATTAAAAGAGCTTCTTCAGTTTGGAACAATTAGAATTACCAAACACACATGTCGACATGAGGGTGAGAAATTGATGAAACATATCTAAAAATCATGAATCCTAACTAAATTCCATCCTAGAAATGTAGAACATTTGGGGAAAAAAATAGCTCAGTAAACATCAGATTTGTTGCCAAAATCTAAGACATCAGAAAATTATCTCAAAACATCAGATCTGATGTTAAAACATCAGAAGTTGCAACACTAGCCTGTAGCATCACTTTTTACAGAGGAGAATAGAACAGCGACAGGGTTCCCACAATTATTTACTAGAAATTCCTTTAAAAAGCTGAGCTTAAACTTCCTAAAATTTCATAACAATTCCCTAGATCTTGCACAAATCAGTATTTCACTTTCATTTACCTTTAGTGAAATTCAACAGCAAACCTGGACAATATCGGTTCTTGAGGCATGATTTAGCTATGCTTGTGTAATTGTTTCGATCTATTTTTCGAGAGTTCTTATACATACACACTACGCTGCTTGTTAAAAAAGGACATTAAAAGACAAAGTTCTTAAAGCAAAGATCATTTCGAACTAACTAACTACGTTCTGATTATTATGCAATGCCAGTAGATACCAGTACTAGTAGCCAGCACTCAGTAAGCTACCTACACTTTATACCAAAGTTAATTAAAGTATACCTTTTGAGTTTCGCAAACGACGTGGGCTACCATAAAAAGCTCTACTTTTTACTGAAGCATGACCACAGTCTACTTTTGACACACTCTTTAATAATTGGTAATTCTAGGTAGGCCTAAGCTTAACGCTCTCTAATAAAGAAGGTATAGGTATAGCATAGGCCTATATTATAACTTTGGTTTAATTGTCATTGATTCATTCAATCATGATTGTGCACTACTTTTCCTGTAAGTAAGTGTATTGTAACTGACAGTAAATCACAACCTGGTTTTCACACCAGCGGGAAACTCATGACAACACCTTTTCACAGGTTTATGCTGAAAAATGCAATTTCCTTAAGAAATCCTTACATTCCTCAAATCCGCAGATTTACCCCAAAAGATGTTGAAATACCCAATCCAGGGACAAATTCCCCAAAAGTGGGAACGCGGAACAGCGAGTTGAAACTCCCGCGCCAAATCAGCTGACGGGCTGAGGCAGCAATGTGGAACATAATCCGGTTTCCGGATCACGATCCAACCGGATTCTGCAATTCAGACCCGGTGTCAAGCGAAATTTCTGACTTGCGAAATTTATGACTTCACGCGATATGCGCATGTATAGAGTAATATTATGCATATCAAATACGCTAAGAAAACTGATGTTTCGGGCTTAGGGATTCGTGTGTGGGTTAGTGTGTCGGGTTAAGGTTTGGGTTAGGGCGAGAAAAAGAAAAATAATTGAGATCGAGACTAAGTCCAATAATTTTCAGTTCTTAAACTTATTCCCGTACTATAGCTTGTTGTGAGTGCCTGACATCTAACCAAAAAGTTTTAATTTACACAACACACATCAAAAAAGTAATTTCCAACCTAATTTCTTTATTCTGAAAAGCAAAATAACTGACGAACAATAACAGATCAGAAATTTCGCAAAGGTCAGAAATTTCGCTTGACACCGGATCCGGTTTGGACTGGATTTTGAAAAAATCTCTACCGGATCGGATATGGATGTCGAAACTGCGTTGATCACTGCAGTCGAATGCTTAATCAGAGGGTTTTTTCGGATATTAACCGGATTGGATCAAATATTTAGATAGTGTGCCGGATTAGGATCGGACTGGATGACACAATGAAAATATCGGACTGGATTAGCATCGCAAAACTCTTCGATCCGTTCAACACTATGAGGCAGTAGCCAAGAACCAAGCACAGAAAATTTTAAGATCACTGTTGCAAAAGCATTTCAACCATCCCAAAATGAATGCAACAGTGAAGAGTGAACTGAGTGAAGTTATAGGCCCGAGGCCAGAGATGATCACTATCAGGTTCGCCGGCTGGATATCCGGAAGGATTGCAAGTTTTCAACGGGATACGGATATCCAATTCTACTTTTACGCAGGAACCGGATACGGATAAGGATGTCCCAACCGTAACGCTTACTCGATATTTTGAGGATTCAGATTGTGAATTAAATTTTGGTCACTTTTGACTACAGTATATACTTGTGTATAAGTCAGTCTTAAGCATAAGTCGATGTGTATTTTAAGACCAAAAATTGCGTCATTTTAAGTATTGCCTGTGTATAAGTCGACTGTAGATTCCAGGCACAGTTTAGTTGTGATCCGATTTCCCAGATTTGTTCAATGGTAGTGCATCCACCTTTGTCCACTTTTCATAGTTAAAGGCCACAAAGATGGCGGCAAGTAAATCAGTCACAGTTTATTGACGGGGAAACTAGTTTCGCGTTGTCCAACGCATCATCAGTCCTTATTCCAATAGAATCAATTCGAAACTAGTTTCCCCGTCAATAAACTGCGACTGACTTACTTGCCGCCATCTTTGTGGCCTTTAACTATGACAAATAGATACGCTTACAAATTTTAATCGTCGCAGAAGAATGAAAGCAGAAAGCAGGCAGATTCCTCAGAAGCTTGCCGCAAGGCTAAAGTTTGTTTACCACCTTTGTCCACATATAACATTGAGTTCACATTACTAGTGGCAAGTTGAACGTAGTAGAGTGGTTAGTGTCTATGCTTGCTGTACGAGTGGTCGTCAGTTCTGCTCTCACCATTTGCAGGGGCTTAACTAGTAGAGATCACACCTTTGATGGGAGTGCCTTTTATGTATTTTTTCGAAACGTTTCAGGTTTAGGGTTTACATTTAAGGTGTAGTGAAGGTTTAGGATATGGTTTATGGTTTACATTAGGGTGAAGGTTTAGATTTCGGTTTATGATTCATGTTCAGGTTTTGGTTTAGGTTTTGAGTTTAGCCTTTGGGTTAATGTTTTTAGCTTGGGTTTTGGGTATAGGATTTGGGTTCAGGTTTTGGGTTTAGGTTTTGGGTTTAGGTTTTGAGTTTAGCTTTTGGGTTAAACGCCCGTGCCGGCCACCACAGTGGCCGGTACACGTATGAGCGACCATAACGTCTGAACAGAATGAGCTAGAAAGTAACCGAAGATATCATTGGATCCGCAAGGCATGCCTATACATTTTGAGATATGTTGCGACCACCTGCGACGTCATTATGACGTCATTTTCGGGGAAAAAAAACTTTTTTGCGTAGACTACAAAACATAGTTGCTTCCATTCAGTAGGCTACAGAGCCTAAACCAAACACATTGGAAACAATCTCTCTGTATAAAAATTGAAAATGTTTTAAGATCTTGCAGTTGTGGTGGTAACGAGGAGGCGCAAGACTTTTGCGCATCTCTCGCCTTTGCTGGCGTTGGTTACAAACATGCAGTTGTTTATCAACTACAAAGCTGGCGCAACAAACGGGTAGTTGGGCTTCTGACGTTGTTCACCACAGCGATGTTTAGTCACCAATTCACCGCAGTACCGTTGCGTTACCACGGGTTTAATCCCGGCAACTTCGTTAAAGCTAGGCATACCATACGTCCCGTTTTAGCCGGGACAGTCCCGGTTTAATAGCGTTGTCCCGGCGTCCCAGTCAGTCTACCAAAAAGTCCCGGTTAAGCATTCAGTCAGCTCAGCCAGTATATTGTCCTACACCTCGTACATCATCACCCGTTGAGATAATTTTTTCTACAGTCAATAGCATGTGGTCTCATAACAGAATCAGAATTCTGGAGCAGAATGTGAAACACCTTATCACCAGTAAAATTAATACTAACTTTTGCTTTCTGTTATTTTTACAATAAAATAAAATCGAGCAAAGATTTATTGAAAAACGTATTGTGTACGGAAAAGTACGATTGGGCGAATGTGTTTTGAACATTGTTTTTTTTCTTAGTAAAATGTATAATTTAATTGTTGTCTTAACTACAGGAATCCGAAATACTGTAACTATATACTCCATAGTAAAATGTGAACCACATTTATCTGATAAGGCTCATTGTTCTGAAGCGTCCCGGTTTTCAGTCACAAAAATATGGTATGCCCAGTTAAAGCTGCTTCGAAACATCGCCACTCGATCTCGGCGTTTCTGCAAACTTATTCCCAGCAACAGTGATCGGTCGTTCCCGAACAAAAACATTCAGCGATGCGACCGCCGTTGCTAAACCCTTGGGCTGTGTGGCGGCCTGGACATGGAGCCACATGTAAATAAATGGTCACCGTTAGATGGTGCCCATGAGTAACAAGTCTCTGTGATAGTCACCACAAGCGAATTATCGTAATTCTCTTATCCCTATATAATGATAGTGCGACCTAGTAGTAGAGCGAACTCAGTGAGGGAGTTCTCTTGCTGCTGGTTGCTTTCCTGTTAGATAATGCCCCGAATTGCAATCTTTCTCTTGTGCTTGCCTCAGTAGTTCAAGGCGATGCAGTCAACTGCAACAGCTGTTTGTCACGTCGGAATTCAGGTGGACGTGCGTTCGCAGCGCTAACAGAATACACGTTTGACAATTGTCTTTCTCAACAGTTTAGCACATTATCGGAACCACTAATTTTCTTCCGGTGAAGCAACCATTGGTTGGCGCACACGTCACAAATTGTATTCCTCCAGCATAGGGAAGTACTCTAGTTTGTTTCACACGATTTTTACAATCTGCCTGAATTACATGGTTTGCGGATTTGCGCACATTCACATTTGGAGGAATCGTCCTCCTCACCGTAGCATTTAAATACTCGCATGCACGCAGTTCAAGTTTCTTTACTTCTTGAGAGAGTATGGATCTCTTTGTAATGATCATGGACCACCTTTTGCCACCAGCCGCACGCAACTCCGGAACAATCTCGTCAAAATAAATCGCGAGTGCCTCGAGCAGCAGGTGCATTTCCTGCAACATTTCATTTATGATGCCAGGTGCAGAACGAGACTTCATTAGTTTTGTGAGCAAGTTTTGTTCACAACAAGATTTGACAAAAATTCCAATAAAAAGCGACACAGAACAAAACGCGTATGATACATATGCAGCAAATGACATAAAGGAGAACGTAGTGAGCGATTCTTTTGAGACAATATGTATGATAAGCAGGAAGGCAATGACCTTGTGATAAACCCGTGGTGCAACGAACAGCAGAATGCACAAATGCTGCAAGACGAACTGAAATGTAAACAAGTCTATGCAAGGACTTGGAAAACAGGATTTGAAGCAGGACTAACTGGGAAGCATAATTAGCGAGCTGAAGGAAGCCGACCAGAGAGCATCAAGAGTAAAAGCACGAAGAGCAAAGCACCGGGAGGTACAAGACTGACAGGAGATTACGAAACGGTGACCTCAAGCTAACACTAATTAAGTAAGTGGGTGGTTCTAGGTTGCGATGCACACAGCGAATGACAAGACAAATTCAGGAGGTGCACCGACAATTGCGAA
>JGI24158J21664_10013568_pt1 | contig 10741 bp, 7 predicted proteins | sample Ectturendosymbi3_FD_21664 | JGI IMG/M metagenome (IMG submission 21664)
TTGGCAACTTCAAGACGTCAGGTTGCTTAGTTGGGAGACCAACCTGTGCTCCTGCAACAACTAGGTTGACCCCTCAACTAGTAGGGACCTCTGCAATAACCAACAACCTCAGTCCCTACAGTGTCGTAGATGCTGCAAGAACTTGGAAGAAATCCTATCATGAAACACCTAACTTGCAAATCACATATCTAGCGTTATATTATTATTATGATTTTTGGTGACGACAATCGTTCGGCTGGAATTTTTTATTGCTAGGATGATTGACGTTAACCCTCTTGCCCAAACCGCGCTACAGCGATTCGCGCGGTGGCTGTAGATCGAACACCCAACCTCTCGATTGAGAGGCAGAAACTACCGCTGAGCAATCGCCACGCAACTATTCAAAACCACACATGCTTGTTGCTCAAAATCACAAACTCACATTTTCTGGAAATCAAAAACAAAATTTGAATGTCACATATTTGCTGTCTAAGTTTTTCGGCACGGCCCTGTACGCACATGCAGTTTAAGATTTAATCCTGCAGTATATGGTAAGTAGGAAAACGAGGTTGCGCGTGAGAAGTACCTGTTGTTGAGGTATTTGGATTACCTGCTGATTTGCATCAGACGATACGAACTGTCCTCCGGACGACAGCTGCAAGATCTAAATGCAGAGGCAAAAATGTTGTTATTGAACTAGAAACGCGGTTGAATGACTGTGCAAGAAGCACGAGCGATCAACACACCTGACCTCCTGGTTGAGCCAGCAAGATTTGACCCTGTTGCGTTGAGTTACCGCCAGTGGCAACCGTGCTCTGACCAACAGCGTTTGCTTGAGAATTCTGTTGTGCTGCTTGTGATGGAAGTGTGTAGAAATACTGAACATTTTCTGTTTCCTTCAGTAGAACAAATTAAGATCGTAACTTGGTTAGAAATTGCATTCAAAGATTGACGTGTGGTTGAAGAAACATGAACATACACGGTTATGCGTGTAGAGTCATTTCAGTTCGTTGCAAAACGCATTCCACATTAAACTCGGAGAATTCCAAGTTACTTCAGATTTATCTCATATGGCACCAGTATTTGAACTTGCAACTAAGTTTCCAGCAGCTTTGCCTTACTTTGAAACACGAGTCGTTGAACTTTGGTCGTATAAAATCGCCAGCAAATTTCTACGAAAATGTGCCTGTATGAAAAAAATTATGGGAATTTTTTGATCTGGACTTGATCAGATGGACAGGTACTCATTAGTTCAGTGCTAAAACATCCATTGTATTTACAGATCGGAAAATATATGCCATCTCAGAAGACAATCCTGTTTTCCACCTTAATTTACCCATCATTTAAAACTTGTGCAAGAAAACCACAGGAATGTCGGTGCAGACGCGGGCCGAGCAAAAACCAACAAAAGGGGTTATACGGTTTTACAAATATGCAGGAGTAAGAATGTAGAAAAAATTATGTGAGCGACAATTTTTGCTCACCCACTGTACATCGATATGCAATAAATGTCATCTGATTGACCTTTTACACCAAAGTGGCAGACAGCAGCCAACGTTTGGCTTTAAACGCGCCAAAGCTTGTTTGATTGTGATGCACTCATGAATGTCCGCAACCACGACGCATACAAAAAAGACACTCGTACAAACTAAGTTGCACTGCAAATACAACGGAGCTTTAGCAGAAAACATAAGGTAAGGAGCTGAAAACACGACTAAGACATTAATTTTTCACGGAACTCCATCGGGTCTGCTTTTCTTGATTGGAACCATTCTCGCAAATCATTCCAACTTTCCACACTACAGACAGGCTTTGCATCAAGAAATAGCAAGCTTTCTAAAGTTTGAGCTGTAGTACTTGGTTCGACGTTATGCGGTGACTTACTGACGTATATACGCAGTGACGGATTTACGCATAGGCCAAATAGGTCATGGCCTAGGAACCCGCGCAACTCTTTCCTATGACGACTCAATATTAACTAAAATTTGCGAAACTGCGCAGAGGCATAACTTCACAATTTAACTTGAAACGAGTGGAAATGCAAATGTCTACTCTAGACTCTTATCAGTACAATAACAACACATTAGTATTGGCATATGGGCGTGAGAGAGATGATGCAGGCCGTCTTCATGAAAGTGGTTACAAAAAAGAATGAAAAAGGAAAAAGGCACTTATCTGATGTTCAATTTTCCACTGAAAAAAAGTTCGCAACAACGCAACACCGCCAGACACTGCAAAACTCCGATGAAAAGCAATATTGTCACTATTGGATCCTACGTTTGGTTGTTTTTACTAGATTTCGCGCAACCAGACATTGGTTGTTGAAACTCCGTATGTTAGTTAAATCAGCAAAAACAGTTTCTCGTGAATTTTACAGGGAAAAACGTGTTTATATTGCCGTTACTTCATATGGTTAGTTGAGGGTGTTGCGACAATATCTTGCTGCTGTGCAAAACTTGTCTTCATGCTGTTTACCATCGGCCTATGGCATAGACGGGGGTTCTCAAACTATGGATCGTGGCCCCAAAAGGGGTTGCTAAATGTAATTTTGGGGTTGCGAAACCAATTGGCTTGACAAATCAGAGATAACAATTTTTGTAAAATTTACAAGAAAATTGGAAGTAGGCCTGCAGTGAATCTATTTCTACTGCATTTTAATTTTTTGAGGCAATATCGTACTTTATGTTGTCAGTTGTTTACTATGATTCCTGCCTGAGCTATCAAATGTTAATAAAAACTAGGCACAAGTCATGCATTGTTACTCCATGACTGTATTAACGTATTGACCGATACTGACCTTACTGCATTCATTCCGACACGAAGGGATGCTTCTGTTTTTTAGACTCTAGGTCTACCATCGGGGCTAGGCTAACTGCTTTTTTGAGAGCACACCGAGTAGTTAAAAGCTTCATACACAGTTTCAGAAGCACTTTGGACTGTGATTCAGGAGAAGTTGGATCCACAAACCGTACACAATTGAAACTTTAGAAGGGCACACACCTGCCATTCACAGGATGAGTTTGCGGTGTTATTAAACGACAAACGTTTGCAAATGGAATTTTCAAAACAGAGTTTAGCCTATGACACTTTTGGATAAGAACAAGGAATGAATGTTCAGTCATTTATGGTCTAGCTATTCATAAACTCTTAGACTTTTGCACAAGATATTTGTGTGAAGCAGTAGGCTATTCTCAAAATTGATAATCATCAAGTCCAAAAACAGATCCTTTTCGAAAAATATTAAGAATGTCCTTCGTCCTGCGTTGTCTTGTATCAATCTACGAATGATTGATCTGTGTAAAAATTATCATGTGCATCCATCCCATTAGTTGTGCTTGATAACTTCTAATTTTTGCTAACTATTTTTCGCCTTACTGTTTCCATTCCATGGTAGTTTTATTACTGTGTAGTTACTGTCGTGGATTGTATGCATTTGTAGGATTTCGCCATTGACAAAAATGCGTCTTGAGATTTGTAATGAGACGTTTACACGTATCATTAACATCTAGGCCAGGTACGTCCAACCCCAATTGCTTACTGAGCCAAAAATTACGTCACTATCTTAACCAGGGCCGCAAATTGAATGACATATGAAGGAGGGCCGCACATTTAACGGCTTACTTTTATCTTAACAAACTAAATTTAGCTTAAGTTATGCGTTCGAATCCTCACTGCAATGGTGACAGACTTGATAAAGCGGCACTGAGGACCGCCTGTATCAAAAATGTCAAATTCAAGATTATCATAATAAGGACTGGTTGTCAGTATGCAGGATACTTTTACTACAGCGAAAAACTAAACTGGGCCGTATGTGGCCCGCGGGTTGGATATAGGTGATCTAACCCAGTGCTCTTCAACCTTTTTTGTTACGGTGCACACTTAAAGATATTTTGACAAACTGATGCACCTATTTACTTAAACACTTAAACTCGTGCACCCTATTTACTGACACTTCCCCCGTGTCCTCCACCTAATTGCGCCCATGCCGGTAAGTAGCCAGGTCTAAATAAGCAAGTCACCTAATTCAGTAACTCAGCTACATAATTCAGTTGATAATGGCTCATTGCCTGTTGTTTATGAATTACAAATAATCATCTAATTACAATCAGCTTGATATGGTGTGATGCTTGTGCACCACACTTTAGATTGTGCAAAGTCTTGGTTAAATCCTGAAAGTCATTGGTTGGTTAGTGGTTCATTTTTGCTAACAGAAAGTTTTTGTAAAAATTATCTATTTTGTGTGACAAGCTTATGATGCACCTTTGTGAACCCTTTCTTAGTGATGGACCCCACGCATATTTTGGTGCACCCTACGGTGCACCGTGAACACCGGTTGAAGAGCGCTGATCTAACCTATCCATCAAGAGGGCCGCATAGAAAAAACTTTTTTAAAAACGGGGTCGCAGAACAAAAAAGTTTGAGAAGCCCTAGCACAAAGGATTAAAACACTATATTTTATATTGCTTGGAAAATGACAATTTCAAAGCTGCATAAATAAGCTCTGTGTCCACTGAACGGATTGTGCTTGTTTGTTCAATAAAATAAGTGGTTACGGTTACTACAAAAAAAGAGTTTACATACAGGTAATCAGATCGACAGCTAGACGATATTTTCGAGGGCAGCACACGGTCCCAAATGAAAATGTATACATCCAAAAAAACAAACCTACAAAAAATGCTACAAATAACGGAAATTTAACGAAGAGAACTTCTGAACTACACGAAGAGCTATAAATTCCAAGAAAAGGTCGATATACCATTTGTTCTTTAGAAGAATGTTGGAAACGCTATAATTTCTATTGAACATCTGATGTAGAACCAAAGTCACCAGAACAAAAGATAGATTTTTGAGGTGGGCACTACAAATAGGAGGGGCATACTTTCACACTTTTCAGACAAACGACCAAATAGGTCACACGGCCCCCAAAACTAAGATGGCCTAGGGCCCTGCGCTCCCTAAATCCGTCCCTGTATATACGCAATATCACGCAGTCAGATATACCACACAGCAACTGACCGACAACTGAATGGCAAGCATTCTTAATCCTACAGCAGGCACTCATGAATATGGAAAAACAACAAAGCTAACCGAACGGCGACAGGGTTTTAGTTCTTCTCGGGGGACGATGTCAATCAGAAAGTCGAACTGATCAAACTTCGTAATGGCCGTAGCTATATCATTTCTCTGCCAAAAGTAAAACCATGAAGTTAAAATCGGTGCAACCAAAGCAGAGTTCCAAACTTGAAAAAGAAGATTCACCTGAAGAGTTCTCCGTTTGTTCTCTTCAGTGTGAATCCATGCTCTTAAGCTTAATTCTGCAAAAAACAACGGTGTAATTGGATTTGGTCTTTAGTACGACTTCATCAGTTGACATACATAAAAAACAGTACCTCCAACATGAAGACGGTAAAGCTAAAACCGCCAGTCAAACTGAACATAATAGTTGTTCATAGCAAAAGTAAAACCACTGTGTGCATATTTATTGATACTGTATTACCTCAAATTTTAATTTACTTTCTCTCACAAATATCCCGTAAGTGCAGAGGTTTTTATGACCAACGTGACTACCAGTGGTGGACTCTCGAGACCTGGTCTACGGATCCTTTTTGTGAGTCTCGGTTTTGAAGCAGTTCTTGGCCTCAGGTCCTTTGTCGCCTTGAGGCATTAAACGCCCTATCGACATGGCTTGTTAACACTATTCATTATTTTTGGGAAAGTAAAAAAGCAAAACGTTGGCAAAAATGTATCAAATTCAACAAAATTCAAGGTGGCTGTTTCTTTTTCGACAGAATCAAGAAAAATTTGGACGAAGTAGACAAATTTTACCGTCTCAACTGTTCAGATGTTGGTCTCCTTGACAAAGCCCGCTGAACTCTGCACCAGTTCTTGGAGGTTACAGCTCGAAATCGCTAACAACCACATAAAAAAGCTAGAAAAATTTTTGTCTGGTAAATGTAAAAAATGGAAGCAAAATATTTAAGAGTTGTTTTGGCCACTTTTTTTCGCAGTTAAAGGGGATCCAATACATACAACACACCAAGTAAAAATTTGTCATACTATTTGGCCATTATTTTGTTCACATAAAACAAACTTCAGTATACATATACTCTATAATATTAGCATGCCAATTATGTTTTTAGGTCAGTGTTTCTCTACCTTTTTAGGCTTGTGGTACCCCTACTAAAGAGAAATATAATTTGCGGCACCTGGTGGCGAACCCATAACAATTTGCTTTAAGGTTTGATGACATTTTGAGAATGTATGTTGAAATGGTATATTGAAAAACATATTACCTTGCAGCAGTTTTTTTTACGGAAAATGTTAGGAACCTGGTTTGGATCTGTAGGGACCTGACTTCTCTGATTCTAGGTGTCCGATTTTTTCTGAATTGAGGGATCCGATAATAATTTTCTCTGATTCTAGGCACTCGATTTGAAATTCTAGGGACCCGAATCGGGTACCTAAAATGCCTTTAAAAAAAACTGTCTTGCGGCTTCCCTAAGGTTGGGAACCATTGTTTAACAATTTACTTGTTTTTCATTTTTTTAATTGTGACAAATTGTATGGCAGAGGTTACATACTCATTGTGAAAGCCACATGAGGTGCACCTTTAACACAGACCTGAAGGACCTTTAGCAGTCAGTTTCAGTATGGGTAGATTTTTAAAATGAAGACAGTGTTTGGTTGATGCCATTTCTTTCATAGGTCACCATATTTGGTGAAGTAAACTACCTTTCTTTTTGTGAGAAGTTAACAACTTGGGAACAGTAGCACATTAAACAATTTTGTATGTTCTTCATGTAATGGTTGGTGCTTGCTTTCAGGTCACTGGTACTCTGTGGCATGGAACCCACAGCCACTTTTGTCAGGAAAGCTGCAGTGATGGCAAGTCACTGGCAGCACTGCACACAAAAATGATAACTAGTCAGTGCAGTATCCAATGTGAAAATATGTGTGGCCTGTTGTGCAGAGTAGGCAAGATGGGCATTGGGCATCCACAGACAACTGGTGACATGCCAAAGGGAGTACAATGAGTGTAACAAAACTTTCTTTAATTTTGTAATCAGCATAGCATTAGGCAGCTTTTGACTCACATCTGCCAACATCATGCTAAACAACCTCAATTTTATAAATGAAAAGAAAATTGGGCAAATCTTTATCACCAATCAAAATAAAAAGCAAAACACCTTCACAAAGCACTATCACTTGGTCTGCTGTTACACAATTCTGCTTACCTGTGATAAACATCTGTGCAGCCTTAGCAAACAATAATGGAGCTTCTGCTGAAATCATTTTTACATCTTCATCCATTTTCATGATTTTTTTAATTCTTGCTAAAGGTAATTCCTGATACTTGAAGTCATTCTAAAAACCAGTAGCATTCTCACTATGTACACTACACTGTGAACAAGTTAAAATACTATGAAATAAAACCAAATAAAAATCCTGGCAAATTTCAACAATGACTTGCAAACGAAGACCCAAGGTTTTATTCACAAGGTCTTTTGCAAAAGCATTCATCTTTATGTTTGAAAAATGCTAACAAAGGTTCAAATGAAACATACTATATCTGTTAAAGAAGATTATTACACTTCCAACTGCCTAAACCAGTGGTTCCCAAAGTGGGCTGTACCACCCCTTGGGGGCGGTGAGAAACTCTAGGGGGGCAGTGAAGCAGAAACAGGCGGTTGGGGGGTGATAGAAGACCATGTTAATAATTACATTTCTGTTGTCTTACTTACTTTGAGTGACCAAATGTCATAAAAAACAGTATGATCAAAAAACATGTATGCATATAATTTGCAAACAAAAACTTAGCGTTTTACTAAATTAGGTTTTATAGTGAAATGCACAAAAAATTGTGTTGATATGTGTGCTAGGCATGGTAAAGGGGCGATAGAAATGTTTGTCAGAAAAGGGGGCGCTAGCCAAAAAAGATTGGGAAACACTGGCCTGAACAAAGTGGCAGTATTTCAAGTACGTACCTGTGTAATTAAATCTGGGGCAATTTTGTCAAGCTATTATTATGTTAACACTTGGCGTCCAGTTGCTTTTGAGGATTTTTGAAGAAAAAAACACCTAAATGCACGTGGCTTTGCGCGGGAATATCTCCGCTCCTGTACGGGTTTCGGACCTGGTCAAAGCGTCAAAAGATGTGGCAAGTCTTCTAGTCTGCACTCGAAAAAAATTTTTCTTGGGGGGCACATGTTTTTTGTCAGTAACGTCATAAGTGGAGAACTTTTAGGCCACCTTGGCCCACTTTGCCTGGCCCTGGGCACCAACCGTTAGGTGGTAGTATTTCACTGAAGTTTTTACTGCAAACTAGGCTACAATCCAAGTCTTTTGATACTTTGGATGACCTGCTGGGGTTTCGGGTTCAAATGTTATGATCTAAGTTAGTAAAAATATTTGACTAATTAGTTAATTAATTAGTTTTTTTTTTAGATCATAACTTTTGAACCAGAAATGCTAGAAAGTCGATCAAAGGCTCAAAAGACTTGGACTCAAGCCTAGTTTCCATGAAAACTTCAGCGGAACACTTTGGCCTAGCGGTTGGACCCTAGGCCAGGCAGCATGAGCCAAAATGACCCCAAAACTACTTCACTTATGACGTCAGTCACAAAAAATCTGCACCCCCAACAAAAAATTTTTTTTCGATTGCAATCTACTAGACTGGCCAATCCGTTTGAGCCTTTGAACAGCTCTCTAGCGCAATCGGCAGAGGAGCTAGGGCGTTGGTAAGGTAACCGAAAACTGCTGATTTTTAGGCCGAAATCAAAGTATGAATATATCGTACACCGGCTCTCAATGTGTTAAACAGACCTAAACAGACTTGAAGCTTGTACCAAAAATGCTGCTTGGAGTTTCCTATTTAACACCTTGCATGCATATGGGAGAGAATGCGCATTGCGATGCGTATGCCGCCAGTGTGCGTAAGGTCATTACCTCACGTTACAAAATACACTTAAAAAGGCTACCAGCAACGCCTTAACCGTGCTGCCAGCAGCATTCATCAACTACTGAATTTATCGCGCAGGCAGTTTGTGACTGGTCTGAGGTACTTGCAAACCTTTTTTCTTGGTCAATCGAGTTTGCACAACTCAAGAGAATAAGGAGAAAAGTGGAGAAGTTTGCCACAATACAGAGTGTTCACCACATTCCACGCTCTGATAAACTTGGTGCTAGACTTGTTTCACATTGAAATCCAACATAGTTAGAAGCACAAAACTAACTGCAAACTAATCATTTAATTTTATTTGGACATTTCAGGTAAAATAGAGATCATTTCTAGGTTTAAAAATGAAAAGCATCTGTGCTGAAAAATGGCGATATTCTAGCAACAGCCTAAAAAGGTCCTCATTAAATGTGCAATTTGTAAAGGAAGTGTGCCAAACGCAAAGACATTAGGCTGTACAGCATAGGTGGGGAACCTGCGGCCCATAGGCCAAATGCGGCCCACATGAACATTTTATATGGTCCGCATCAGAACTTTCACTACGTAAGTTAGAGCACACCATCATGTCAAAACAAAGCTCCATGATAACCAGGTATTTAGTAAGTCAAGAGAAGTCACAGTTAGATAAAAATAAAATTTATGATAAAGTTAATTGATTTTGCGGCCCACCATCGATAATACACAATTCATGCGGCCCGTGATAGTAAATAGGTTCCCCACCTCTGCTGTACAGCACTACATGTGAGGTTTCACTCTGCGTGATACCAAGTTTCAACAAATATCACACCTTGAAACATGTGGACATTCCCTTTATGCGTCGTACCACAATCCCTTGACTTTTTGGCATATCACAAATCATTGTTCTTATCAGCGCATTACACTTCATTACATTCTGTGCCCACGCTCCAGGCAAACAAAGTGATAGGTTTATTGTGAACAAATCACAGCGAAAAGGCTGTGGTACTGAGTATAGTACTAGATTTAACATACTTGTTTGCAAATGGTTTATCGCTCCTTTTTCAAACAGGTTGTACCAACAAGGTAGCTGTGGTTGCTGCGCTGTAATATGTCACAGTGATACCACAGAAATAAAAAATTACATCATTGCATGTGGTACAAATAAAGCTGTCTCATGTCTCAGATTTTTTCGTAGTTCCTCTGGTTTGTAACTTATAATCAAAAGATGAATTGAAAACTACAAAGCAGTTTCAAGCAAGACACCTCGAGCTACATGATGAACTACGGCGAGATATGATACAGCTTTGCAACACCGATTTGCATGGTAAAGTACGAGACATGACGCCATGGCATCGCACGAATGTATTACATGAAAGTATCAAAAAAACATCTACATAACCCTCAGCACTTGATTTTACAGTTAAACATTCTCACAACTTCACCATAGAATTATCCATTAATGTAACAATTTTTAAACAAACTGGATACTCACAGCAGTAACACTTTGGGCTTCATTTAATTGTTTCTGCCAAAATGTCTGTAGCATTTCTTGTGCTTCACTTGGTTGGACAACAATCTGTGATGGAGTAGCTGAGTCTGGTACAGCTGTTGGTAAAAGTAGAACTTTAGTGTAGTTATTTGTAACTCTAATTAAAAAAATGTTGTTCAGTTGAAAGGGGAGGCAATGGATATAGCACAGCAGCTGACAATCGATCACATGGCAAACCTTTGTTGAACCGCTCATTAGGTACAGGGTGACCCAAAAAGATGTGTACCCATGAAAATTTCAATTGTGACTTTGATTAAAAAGCTATTTGTTTCAAATTACAACCACACATTATTCAGTTT
>JGI24158J21664_10013569_pt1 | contig 10741 bp, 6 predicted proteins | sample Ectturendosymbi3_FD_21664 | JGI IMG/M metagenome (IMG submission 21664)
TTTTATCCGAGCCGCTTCATGCCAGGCGAATCGGTAGTTACTACCTTGACGCAGAAATGAGCAGTGTTTCCAGCGTTTTCATCGCGCGAGGTTACCTCAAGTCAAATGCGCAAAATCGGCATCCATTTCATCATCTACCACGATTGAGTGCAAGGATCCGGTTCACGTGCGGTGCTGCCACTGACTCGTCAGCAATGCAGCAATCACTACGAAGTACCCGCGCTAACCCTGGCAAGTAAGCAGATTTGGGCGCTCTGTCTGGACCAATGGTTATACTCCGGAAAGAAGTATGTATAAACAGGGAGTAATGAAATCAACTAATACACAACAGTAATATATAAAACTGCGATGATACAGATTTCCCGATGACATTGCAGTGCAGTATTCGTGAAAACGTGAAGAGTATTCTGAGATGACAAATGGAGAGCTATGTCAAGACTGTGAAAGATTTTAAAGCTTACTGTGGGCCACTGCCATATAATTGTTGCCGAGTGTTGACCTATCTTGGCCGGGATTTTCTTTGCTCGGTTTAGCTCACAAGCCAAGCCAATTGTAATTCGTGAAAAACAACGTTTTATGCACGGTTCGGTAGAGCTTTTCTGCTATGCTTGTCGGGCAAAATGTTGAGATGTTGTCAAGGTTTAACGCCTTTCCTAATGTGTAACACATGCACATACAGCATACATTATTCAGGGATTGCATATATTCGAAAAGTATGGCGAATTGAAATTGAAAAAATACCAGGAATTGAAATTTCTTTACAATGATTTCACTTTCTGCATTGACAAGTGGCTTTGTCTGAGCCACCTTGCCCGCTTGCACTTCCAGATTCAGTAATGTTGTTTGATATTCTCTCAACATTCATCAGCATTTGTTGCTGTTTGACAGGCTTTGGAGACAGATAAATTTCTTTTGCAACGATGCGGTAAATGCACACGGCAATGATTGTTACAAAAAAAACACACAAAACACAGAGGCAAAACTTGTTTGGAAATGCCGCAATCAGAGGAAAACATTAAAAAATTACGCAGATACGAGTAGTGCCTTGGAAAGACATGCTCATCGCGCAGCCGTTGAAGAGACACTTTCGTTAAGAATCTCAAGATCATTATGCACAATTTCTGTTCACGAGATAAAAGCGCAAGCGACGGAAGCAAAACGGCTTTCAAGAGCAAAGGCGGATCCAGATGGGGGCGATCACCTCCCCTAAAACTTACGGATCTTTATTCACCATAATTTGTAAAATTCGGGAAACAACATTCGCGATATAAGGCTATTTTGTCGTCCATTGTTTAGTCACTGCAGTGTTGTGAAGTATGCTTCATCTCTCTTACAGTAGCGAAGCTGTTATGAAACTTGACTACCAAATAATACTGAAATTCCCCACCCCCTTAACTTTACTGGCTGGATCCGACCCTGGTCATGAGCAAACAAAGTCAATTCTGTTCGGTGAAAGCTTGAAATGAGTAAACATGTTGTGGGTAAAACCATGATGAAACATTTTCGTGCCTCTACGTCTGTGAAGTTTACTTGGCGACGGGTTTTGACAGGAATTCGTTACGACAGAGCAAACTTACGTCGATAATGCGGAAACTTAAAAGATTTCTTTCGGGGTATCTGTCAGCAATAAACCATAGTTTGGCCTTCTGCGCCAGGTTTTGCGTAGTCGCACAAATGGTACGTAAAGCGTTTCTGCATCTATTGCTATCAATCTCAAATTTTTTCCACAGTGGTGAAGTCAACGGAAGGTCGAAGTGCCGACAATTAGCCGCACTGCTGCGTCAACTTGTGTACCTCAGCAGCTATTTGAGGGGCGTTGTCGCAGTCAACGCAAAAGCTGCAGGAAAAAGTTACGAGTCTCCAGCTGTGCCATGTTACGCTAAAATTTCCTCAGCGAATTGCAGAAGCAAGGGCAGACATCCGAACACAGTGGCCAGCTGACGTATGCAGAAATCCAGCAAGACACTGGAGCGACCTATGCACACGACCATGCTGTCGTTTTTTTTCTTTTTTTTTGAAAAATTCCACGTCACTTCAGCTGATGGCCTGATTCACCAAACGAAATTGCATTTCCAAATGAAAAATGGCACTTCAGATACCGGCGTTGCTTGGCTCGGCCTATGTGGTAGATCAATCGTTTAGCGTCATGAATACTAACGAACCTTGTCACTGACCAAAGTTGGTTGAACTTTGCAGATCCATTCCTAGAATCGCCACGACAAAATATGACTACACACTCCGATGCACTGGCTAAAAAGGCCAAGCCAAGAATATTATTCCCACTAAAATACAAAATGGCATTCTTTGCTGAGTTGTAAATTAAACGCATTTATAAAATAACTTTTACAGAAAGCCTTACATCATCATGGTTTCTAACTTGTTAAAAAAACAAAGCCTTCATGTTGTGGTATTTACCAGGGCTGCGGAGCTGGAGCCGAAGCTGGGCATTTTTGCTGGATCCGGAGCTTAATTAAAAATCAGGAGCCGAAGCTCAGTTTAAAATTTAGGACCGGAGCCGGAGCTGCAGCCATTTGAGAGGTAGCTCCGACTCCGGTCCCTTCCCAGATACTAACGGTTTTGCCAAATAGACTTACCTTGCCCAAAACAGCGCTCTTTAGAGGACACTAAACGCGATTGTTNCGTGTTACGACACCAGACAGCAACAATGGATTTGCAAGCCTTTAATGTTTCCTTGGTTTAATCATCATTTTATAAGGCTGTGACATCGTAGATGGCAGGCGTGGTGTTACTTGTTGAACAATGGTTCGAAACAGTGGTGTACGCAGAAAAATTTCATGGGAGGATATCATTCAGTGGCACATGGTGGTCATTTGTATTCGGTGTGCGCTGTTTGTGACGTCACAAATTTACGCCATATTCATGTTTCGAAACCAACGTCTGGACGAAGTTTATAGACACAATATGCATATTCTTCTACTGCACACACTCTCCATATTTTGTGTCATTGCACTGAATAAAAACTATGCACTGAATATAAACTATCAGCGCTTCAAGTTAGGATATCGGAGGAAAATATACTCAACACTGCGACACAGCAGTTCATAACTGCAAAAATATCAGGCTGCGCGTTGAAACCGAAGAGTAAAACACACTCATCACTACGTCAGAGCAATTTCCTCCTTTGCGCTGGTAATAAAGTTTTTGTAGCATATCAAAGTCAAGGGTTTTTTCAACCCCAACACCCTTGTTCTCAAGCACTGTTCTAACAGCCCCATACAGCTCCTAAGTATCTTTCTGCGGCTCTTAGCAGCCTTTCAGTAACACCCTCTAAAATTTTGTGTAACAGACTTCGTTAATGCAATAAAACAAAACGTGCCAATTGACTTGTGCAGCTCTCTGACAAAATATATTTGCTCCCTTCAGCAAAATGGTTGAGAACCACTGTTGTTGAAGAAAATCGTTAACTACCACAACATCATACTTTCTAGTCAGAGTGATTAAACCTGGTCTGTAGTAGTGTAGCGATCTAAAAAGAATTGAGCTATAATGGGTAGTGCTGCGATCGGAAAGCCCGACGGCAAGTGCGCAAAGCTTCACATTGTGGCAGCAAGCAACAATAGAGATCACCTGATGAGATCACTCTCGTCGTCACCGTTAGCACGTACAATCAACTGTTCACCAGGTTCATAAGCAATGTAAGAGGTGACTCACCAAGATCACTCTATCATTGCTTGTTCGCGCCACATATGTATCGGTGTAGTTCTTCGCGCACATTCGGTTCGTGGTGAACCGCGCGTTTAGCGCAACGCCAGCGGAGAGGTTGCAGCAGTAGGGAAATAATATAATATACATTGCTTTTGCAACAATGTAATCATGCTGTTAGCAGGGAGTACATGATTAAGACATGATACCATTGTAGATTTAAGCGTGAAATGCACGTCACGCTATTGCAAAGTAGGAATTTTTGTTAGAAACCATTAGGATTACGACCAAGGTTTTCTAGATTACTGGCAAAGTTCACCAGGAAACATTACGTTTACAAGCAGCAGCATAACAGGAAAGTTGTAACTAATTGGTAGCGAACTAGCATTGCCTTGCATAGCAGTACAATATCAGGAGGGTATAAAAAAAAGCAATGTAAACAAATGTGGACACTTCTTGAAGTTTTCATCTGTGGAAAAAATTGTTTTCATCACGGTAGCCAGTCTCATTTTGTCCTATGAGCTTTGCAGGTCAAATTGTGCTTCACTTTGTGATTAATCACTGCGTATTATGAGTACAAAAGAAAAGAAATGAGAAGTTTTCAGCTATTTCAAAAAGTCGCATGTGAATTTCTTGCTAGAAGTCATACTACTTCTTTGAACAAAAAGCTTTTGAACACATCTTCGCATTTGGGTTAATGCAAATGTGTGCAGTTTTGAAAGAACACATGAGAGAGGTAATCGACTGTGTTTTGCGCTTTCTGCATGGTTTACCCGGGCAGCGCTGTTAGCTGGAATCGCCAAGACTGCAACAGGCAAAGCATACAACGAGTGCAAAACACTTGGTTAATGGGACTGGTTTGTGTTTAAATGGCCGGATATAAATGTAGTTTTCCAAACAGCCATTTTCTTGATTATAGTCGTTAAAAATAACAAAAGGTCCTGAGGCATTGACGGCATAACCAGCGACTGCCGTTCCAGAATTTGTTTATATTACCGTTATTTTGAATTACGTTTCTGCTAGTAATTGCTCTCTGAATCGTCTGAACCTGTATTTGTTGTTTTTTCGCTGATTTCCTCTATGGGCGCTGCTTGTAAAAAAAACTGCCAGATTAAATTACTTAAAAAAGTTTGGTATATTCTCTTAAATTTGTGTAGCCTACTTGATATAATTCATTTCTCATTCAATTTGAGGCACACCACGACAATTGAAAATAATAAAGTGTGAAAACAAACAGAAGCCGGAGCCACAGTCATGCAAACCACGACCTCCGGAGCTGGACCCATGTTCATGAAAAGAGCTCCGGAGCAGGAGCTGTGTCATTTTTACGACGGGTCCGCAGCCCTGGTATTTACATCTCACTTCCGCTAGTTCACACATGCAATCCATCCATCTGGTCCCCATCCGACCTGCTCTCAAATTTGAGTCCAATGCCCCTGCGAGTCACAAAATTAACCTACCCCTAACTTAAACGAATTGGTCAAACTTTGTAAAAGAAAAAATAACATACTTACAGAAATCAAAATACCTTGGGTTTTAAATCTTATTTAAAACAAAGTATTAAAATATTTCCGGTTCTGGCGGGAAAAGATCTTGATTCCGGAACATCCTTGAACAAAAAACTGCAGTCCAAGAAGTGTGAGGTTGATTAAGACACAATAAATAGGAAGGTTGTTACACAAAAGTTCAACTCGATAGTTGAAAGTGGCAAGCCAGGTCGTAATATTTGGACGAAAAAGCTGCAGGTGTTGATCGCAATACAAATTCAAGTACAGGTATGTTTTGACAAATCTTGCTAAACAGCCATTTCCCATGATCTCGGTTTCATTAAGTCGTTAAAGTCTCGTTAGTCATTTATCCTGAGTTTAAAAGCATAGGTTCGCACACTATATATACAAGAAATCAAATCAACAGCAAAATGCATTAATTGCACAAGTTTCAAAGTAAGTTAAATGCTTCTACTATCATCAACATGAAGAAAGTTGCGAGGTGGTCAGTGAGAAAATCAACAGTGCCTTGAGTAAATCGTGTAACCTTGAGAATTATCAAAGTCGCTTTATCGCAGATTACGTATCTACAGTTTGCTGCTTTCGGTTGAACTTAAGTATCTGTTGGGATTGCTTGATATCACTCTGATAGCGTACGCAAAATGCTTCCAAAATACGTCGCTTTTGTTGTAAATTGACTTTCCAGCCTGAAAATCAACGTCATACCACAGAACTGCTATGGGTACGAGCAAAAACGCAGTCAAACCAAAAATACGAAAGACGGAGTTCACAGGTTCCAAAAACAAAGTCTTCAAAAAATTGCAATCATATTCTGAAACATCTGCACTTGATGTTAAATTCAACGTGAACGAATGACCTACGTCCATAAACGGCTCATGACGGTCTTCGTCGATAAACAGGTCGAGCGGACAAGCGAATATCGACTGAACCTCGTCGTCATTTCTGCGTAACTTGATGTCTTCAAAGTGGGGAATGAACGCTATCACAGGTATGACAAAAATGCCAGACATGGAAAATGTCGGCGCACTCAGGCCCAAAATCTTAAGATGCGTCCAAGGCAAGCCTATTTCTTCCCATGTTTCTCTGAGAGCGGTGTATACTATATCTACATCATCATCTTCCGATTTTCCACCGGGAAGGCACACTTCGCCTTTATGTGAATTAACCTTTAGCGACCTCTGTGTCATCAGAACATAAATTCTTCCCCGGTGCTCGAACAGCGCAATAAGCACAGCTGCCCTGAAATGTAACATCATAAACCTCTCACGCATACAACGCTTTATTATCACAAAAAAACAGCGTTAAATCCACATCTGATTTAGCTGCATTATTATCCCACGTCTGAGGACAGCATGCAAAATTATGTGATGTGAGTTGTTCGTAGTATGTAAACAAATCAGCTCCAGTTAATCATGTGTTTGATGACAGCCATAGCTTACTCCCTTTTCTGTAGGTGCTTTTTATTGAAGAATAGTGCCAAAGAAATGCTGTTCTGCTTACGTTTTCTGGAAACGCAACACGTGCGAAAATAAAATTACCTCATGTCTCTCCAGCCTTAAATACGCACCTTTTGCGTTTGAAGTCCAATCTGTGGAGCTTATGTGAAATATCTTTATGCACATCCAATTGCTGCTTCAGCCTGTTTTTGAACTGGAATATTTCACTGAGTAATATTAAACTTTCATGCTCCATCATGCAATGCACTTTACACGAACTTTCAAGTGAAGCAGCTAAGAGTCATTTTAAAACAAACGACATATTAAAGAAACTGAAAAACTTGAAAAAAACAATTCAATCAGTAGAACACGATCTGATCAAGCATGTCCTTCCCATAGCACCAAATCATGAAATAAACTCACTTGCAGCATTAACATTTCAAGTTGTTTGGAAGTTCAGCTAAGACCTGCACATTTAAGGCCACACCATGGGACTTCAATTTGTTTTAAATCCTGCTAAGACGACACCTGCTTTCTAAGACCAAATCTTATCTGGCCATGTAATTTATGACTCATTAATTTCATCTCATTTGAGACCTTCTCATTAAATGTCCGCTTGTTTTAGTGTCAGAGCACTGACCAAATGAACACCAGTTCAAATGAACCAATTTACTTCAGAACATTCACCTGTGATGCATAAATTGGGACCAGTTTCAAATATAACACCACTTAAAACTTTTTGAATAAAACCTTAGCCACATCTCTACAACTCATACAGTTACAAGATATACAGTTACAACATCTTTTACCTCAATAGGAACGTCAATGACGTTTTCACAAAAATAGGTTACTGCAATATGCATGTAGATACCGGGTATATATGTACCACTGAATCAGGTTACTGCAATGTTTAGCATAAAACTTGCATCAGACAAACTCAAAGTTTCTAGTGCATCTTACACTGTATCACAAACAACACTGCACACAAAGTCTGCACCACANTGCAAAAAATGTAATGTGGCTCCAAAACATCCTTGAGGTCACCAACTGATTTTTAGACAATTCATTTCTGAAATATCTCCAAACTTGATAGTCTGGTGGCATATGCTTTAAGAGGCCTGTCCCACCACCAACTTCGGGGAAGCAAGCATTTTGACACTGGCAAATCAGTTCTTTTACTGTTCATCTTTCACTTTCAGTAATTCAGGTGACATTCATGAACTCACAATAAGCAAGTGAGCAGATTTTCAAAATACGTGCGATCTGTTTTAATATGCTTTTAGTAATTGTTATACACACCACTACACCAAATACTGGTACACACAGGGTTAAGTTCTCCAAAGAAGCTGTATTAGAAAGATCCCAATTCCGTGTATAAATAGTACAGTCATGTCACAGAGATCACTCAACCTGAGTGCAAAAAACACTATTATTGTGGCAACACTTACAAACCCCACTGGAAGTAAGAAATATATAATTACATATCTTCTATACTCCAAAGGTGTTTGCAGAACCAGAAAATTTTTGAGGAATGCTTTTGTGGAGTTCTTGCGATTTGCATTTTTTGTCAAACCCACAGTGCCATAGTGTGTTGTAGTCACCATGAATGTCAAGCTGGGAATGAAGAGAAAATATATCAGCAGAACAGCATCAAATCAATGCCAGACACTTGGAATTGCAGCACTGTGTGACATTACTAGTTTCCATTTTCAAAGAATCCAGTCTCAACTGTGTCACCAAAAAAGAGGACCTTCTGAAGTTCAGACATGGAGTTATGGGTATCTGTAGCATTTGTGTTGAGCACCATGCAGCATAAAATGGATCAAACACAACATATTTATTAGAAGTGTCCAACAACAGTTGTTAAATTACATGAATAGAACTTATAGCATGGGCAAGTACGTGTTTGATCACAGTACGTGTTTGATTGATCATCTTGATCATTCACTACTACAGATCTTTTGATTTTGCGTTGTGGTAAACGTAAGGGTTTAGCAAACATGGCTTCAAATGGTCAGATTAGAAACCCCTCGTGGAAGTCACAAAATATTATACTTCCTATATTGAGGTTTCACAAAAATAGGTAGACTTAGGGTAGTTTGAAATAAACATGTTCACCTAAAATGGTGTCAATTGAAAAAGTTTCAACCCATTTGGTCTGAAATAAACACATCCTACTGAATGGCTTAATTTCAATGAAACTAATTCTAACAGAGTAGACATCAAACAAGTAAGGTTTGAATGAAACAAAAGTGAATTAGGAGTAAATGATTGTAGCCTTAACAGAATGGCTCTAAAATGAATATGCTTCATAATTCTTCCATCCTGACAAGCAAGCCCACAGTGGCATACCATATCAACAGAGCATTGCTCCCCACAACAAATTTGATGAAACACGTGGGTCAAAAACAAGCATGTTTAAAAGCGCAAGACCATTTGACTCGCTACTTTCACCTGGAAAGGTTGTGTTCACTATCATCTCTTTAAACTTGACATTTTTGCATGAAATTCTAAAAAAAATTTTATGAAAATCTGTTGTGTATATAAGCTTCTGTTGTCTTGCACCAAACCTTACTCAATTAATTTTGAGTGTCAAAAATTATTCAACATTAGATAAAACCAAAATCAGTTTTAGTGTTTACACTTGGACTGAACAGTGATCATCAGCAAGCTTCTGCACAAAACTGATGCCGAACTAGGCTTTAAAACACAAAATGGATGAATTTATTATCAAAATGCTACATGTCTAACATGCCATTCCAATTCTGAAGCTAACATTTCATTTGTCAAGATAGAAAAATGCAAGAAATCCTGCACATGTGCAGAGCACAACAGCAATTTTGGTAGATAATCTGGTATACATAAGTGGTTGGAAGAGCACAACCCTGTGAACAACTAGCCTCTTAAGCAATGATTGGAAATACTTTGAAAATGAAGCACTGACATTTTTTCTTAATGTTGGGGTTAGCAAAACATGAATGACCTGTTTTGCTCTTGACTCTATGAAATAACCAAAACAGTGAATGTATCCCTTGAAAAATTTTTTTTTGCACACTCATGCCCAAATTTCACATAATCTTATTTTCAAGCATAAACAGACAGCAATATGAAGCACAGCTTACAGTTTTCTTTTTTGATATAAAACAGATTAGATTTTGTCCAGTGTAGTGAACAATCTTCCATGCTTTTAGGGACAAAACTAATGAATGATCAGGGTACAAAAATTGTTGTGGCTGGGACTCTGGCCATAGCTGGGGATTAAACTTTGCTCAAGCCAGGGTTGATAAACATATTTTTCAATTTGTTGATACAAAGCAACATGAATACTGCATACCCAATGTCATGACAGCCGTATCACTTTGTGTGTATTATTTCATGACAATGCTAAATAATTTTTTTGAAGTTTTTTTAAAAATATCAAATAGACACCCAAGAAAAAATATTGCGCAGCTGTAACTTGCAGGATAAGAATATACTTGGAACTCAGTTAACACAGATTATTTACTACCATTGCCATTTTTCCAAAATTAGACCAACTTGACAATTTTCACACAACATATCAGACTGACAGCAAAATAGCACAACTTTCATTACATAGGCTGTTTCTGCAGATCAGCACAGAGGCACATCTAGCCTGAAAAAAAGGGGTCTGTCGCGGAAGGGCAGCTTTTGATATAACTTCAGCATAAAACCACATTTTCTCTTAAGACTACAAATCAACTGATGAATTTTGCAATTTGGCCAAAGTTTGGAAACCCAAGTTGCTACTCCATCTTTGATTAATTAACGCAAATTCTCTGTACTCTTCCTTAGGATGCACAGCCCTCTAACTGCATCAAGTAGTGCGCAATATTCACACAACTCTGCAATTGTCCCCATAAACCACTCTAGGTTTACTATTCCACTACAATCTCTCTTGGCACACTCATATTATACACTTACATCAAAAAGTGATGACCAAAATGAACCGTCTTTGTTCATTCGTCAATCTTGTACCTCGCCATGCTCTCCTCACAATATACAAAACGAACATATTCCCGGTCTTTGACTATGGTAATATCATCTACGACAACTGTTCTGATCACGACAGTGAAATGTTAGACAAAGCACAGCTCTCCGCTGCTAAAATAATAC
>JGI24158J21664_10013570_pt1 | contig 10741 bp, 9 predicted proteins | sample Ectturendosymbi3_FD_21664 | JGI IMG/M metagenome (IMG submission 21664)
TGCGTGGTAGGGTCATGGGGTTTGCGTGGTAGGGTCATGGGGTTTGTGTGGTGGGGTCATGGGGTTTGCGTGGTGGGGTCGTGGCGTCAGCGTTGAGACGAGAACCGCTCCGTCTCACGGAAATGACGTACAGCTTGAGTTGACAGACGTTTCCCGAAAGTCTAAAACATATTCAGTCACTGTCGTAGCTCTTTTTACAACAACCTGTTTTAAAAAGGGGGTGGGGGTGCCAAAGTTTTTCCAGCTTGCTGTGACAACGATTTGAACTGCGAAAACGTTCATTCAATAATGTTTGCGGGTTTTTTGATCGTTGCTCCAAGCTTTGAAAAGGCAGTGAAATGTTCCTAAGGGCTTAAAGCAAATGCATTTCTTTGGCACAGGCTTTTTTCCTCTTTTGTTCAGGTCAACAGTGTCTGCTTTCTTCACAGATGGATTCTGCTCCAAGCAACGCGTTCGTGTCGAAGGCTCCGGGTTCGAATCCAGGGAACCTCCCGGGCTTTAACGCAGTTCAGGATTTCCCTGGAAATGTGTCAGGCAACAACCGCATCGGGCTCGGCAACCCCAACAACGCTATGTCGAGCCCAGCTGGCTCCGGTATTTTGCCCCCGAATCCGGGATTAAGTGACGTTGGTGTGGGCCTGGGGTCCAGCTTGGGGGGTAACCTCGGGGGTAACGTGGGTCCAGTCGGAAGCAGTCAACTAATGGGAGGAACGGGGGGGTTCGGTTCCAGCATTGGCCAGGGTCTGGGGGCCCAGTTCGGGAGTGCTAGTGCTGCAAACAGCCTTGGCCTGTCCAACATGCCCTCATCGTCTGCATCAGGCTTCGGTTCGTCGCAATTCGGAATCGGAGGATCTCAGTTAACATCAGGTAGTAACCGCCGATTGTGACGTAACATTATCAGGTAGTAACCGTTGATTGTGATGCAATATCAGGTAGTAACCGTTGATTGTGACGTAATATTATCTGGGAGAAACCGTTGGTTGTGACGTAACATCAGGTAGTAACCGTTGATTGTGACGTAATATTATCTGGGAGAAACCGTTGGTTGTGACGTAACATCAGGTAGTAACCGTTGATTGTGACGTAACATCAGGTAGTAACCGTTGGTTGTGACGTAGCATCAGGTAGTAACCGTTGATTGTTACGTAACATTATCTGGGAGTAACCGTTGATTGTGACGTAATACATAACATTATCTGGAAGTAACGTAATTGTAACCAATACGTAGCCAGGGGGATCCGAGGCCTTGTCCCCCTGGTTTGAAGACAAATGTATCAAAATAAGAAAAAATCAGTTTTTTTTTCGATTCTGAAAACAATGGATGACCTTTTTGCTCATGTTTTCTTTCAGTTAAATTTTTACCAAATTCTGTGATTCCAACTTTTTCTTCTCCAGTGGAAAATCGTGGCTACGCCGTTGATTGTGACGTGACAACCGCGGTCGCTTTTGGCGTTTCAATGCGTGAATAATTAGTCACGTTTTATTCATGAACAAAGTTATGAACAAGATTTGTAACTGAAACAAAAGGCAAAACCTAATCGCTGTGTGAATGCAAGAGGTGATTTGTAAACAATGCAGGGAGTTTAAACGTTCGTCGCAGCTCCTTTCGCGAAGCCATTGTGACGTTGAACAAAGGCTTTCTCGTTCGGACCCCCCGGCTGAGGAGCGCCACCTATCGCGTGTTTTGTTGCTGGCTGGATTAATGGAGTAACTCAGCCGCGTAGTGATAACGAACTTACATGCCATGCTGTTTGTACCCCCCAACTTTTGTCAAGACCCCTCTACTCGCTGAACGACGTGCTTCACTGACTCCGCGAAGCCTTAACTACAATAATCATTTTCCGGTCATGCTAAGCATTGGTGCTTTGTAACGTCACAAAATGTTGAAACAATGCTGAGCATTGGTGCTTTGTAACGTCACAAAATGTTGAAACAGAAATTCGATTTATTTGTAATGTTGGTTTACCTATTCAAGAGTCGTCGTACGAATTAAACTGATGTTGACCCCAACTATTTGTTTAATTTTTGTTACCCTGCTTCCTTCCTGTTCACGCCGCGACTCGCATTCCCAGGCTTCCCTTCGAACCCCCTGCTCTCCAGTCTCGGTAACCTGGGGGGAATGACGGCGAACGACGCGTTCTCGAATAAATTCGACCCTCTGGCCAATCAGAAGCCGGACCCGTTCAGAAGCAAAATCCCCGACCTTTTCCCGCAGTCGAAGACCGGCTTGTCCACTGCAGGTAACGAGTTGTCGAGTATGTGGCGAGTTGTTGCGCCTCTGCGAGAAGCCTGTTTCGCACAACCCGTGAACCGATAAAAATGAAAGTGCGTTTTAATGGCTCTGGTTTCTCATCTCTATTGTTTGAAAATACTTTCCAATGCGCAGCCTTTGGCCCACCTTAACTCCCTTATTCGTCCTCCCCAAACCCCACCTTTTGTCCACTCCAACCCCTCGTTTTGCCCACCTCAACCCCCCTATTCATCTACCCGAAACCCCACATTTTGTCCACCTCAACCCCCCTATTCGTCCACCCCAACTCCCACCTTTTTCCACCCCAACCCCCACTTTGCCACCTTTATCCCATTTTTCGTCAATCCCCACCCCTCCCAACACCATCAAACACTTTATACCCGAACTTTGTTTTTCTTATTATGACGTTCGCATTTTTCAGTTGGGCCCCCAACCGGCGTCGGCGGCCTGGGCCCAACCATAGGCGCTGGAGGAGGTCTGGACATGTTTGGCCAAAAGAAGCCAGGAATGGCGTCACTGGGCGCCGCGGCCCAGCAAGCGTTCCAGCAAGCCGGGAACAAGCCTTCGAAGCAGTCGACCAGTAAGGCAGTGTTTAAATCGATGCTTTGCAAACCAACGAACACATGGCACTCGTGACACTCCACCACTTCCTGACAGTAAACTTCGCCGCTTTATTGCTACTTCCTGCCCCGTGTAGTTTTTGTTGAAATGATTCAAGCATTATGCTTCGTTGTCTGCACTTATGTGTCGGGCAGTCCTGTGTTTTGTTCTTCCACTTGAAGCGAAGCGGTCGCATTTTTTAAAAACGTGCATGTTTGTTGTTGCCTGGCAACACAGCTCAGGCAGTGAGGCCATCCATCGTTGGACGGTTGTTGTTCGAACTGTTTTTTTTTTCACTGAGACATTTCGGTCACTTGTCTGACAGTTGTATTAAAACTTGTCGCAGCAGCGCCCATTAGCTTATATTTTCAGGCATTCTGACCGAAATGACTAAATTCTTTGGTCATTACAAAAATATTTCGGTCTATGACGGAAAAAAAACATATTCAAACTGAGAGACTCACCCTCGTCCTGTTTCCTGCAGTGACTGACTTGTCGCAAGTCTGGCCTGAGGTCAACCAACAGTTCAACAAGGACATAGAGGACGAAGCGAACAGCTACTTCCAGCGGATCTACAACCAACCCCCTCATCCAACCCTCTCTGTTGATGAAGTAGGTGTCGACTGGATTTTTGCATCTCTTTATCATGATCTTGCGGTTTGAAGGTTTTCTTTTAATTCATGAAATTACAATAAAGCTCCATTCTGAAATACTTTGTTTATTTATTTGAAAAGGCGTGGTGGAATGTCTTTAGGTTCAAAGCCTTGCAACCACGACAATCCATAGAAGGGCGGGATTTCTAGTGTTTCTGTCAACAAGTTTCGTGTCGTGCCATCTACTGCTCAAGCCTGTTGTTGCTGTGTCGATTTGGGAGTTTCATTTTATTGCTATTATTATTTTTTTGATCGTTATAAGATTCTGGATCTGCTGCAAAAGTTCAAAGATTCAAACGATAAGAAGGAGAAGGAGGTCTTCAACTGCATGATTCGAAACTTGTTCGAAGAGTACAGATTCTTCCCACAGGTTGGTATTCTTCACGTCTGGGTGGAGATAACAACTGGTTCACCCGCGTCTCTCCACCTGTGAAGCTTTTATGGCATTCCGGTCAAATCAGTTTGGGTATGATTGGAAGACATCAGAAAGTCTTGTTTTTGTTGTTTCGATTTGGCGACTGCTGACAAATTTTAAGAGATGCCAAATTATTTTATTCGAATTTGTAACAAAAACCCATGTTTGCTTTAAAAATGATGTAGATTATTATTAGCTGTGTAGATTTTGCAAAACAAGATTTTGATCGCAAATCTTGAGATTTTACTTTGTTCTGAACGACCGATGGAAATTTCAAGAGTCCCTTCCACTTCCTCAAAACGCGTTTGCAGTGACTAACTGAGGAGGGGGGGGCAGTTGTATTGCGCTGTCTCGAACGATACTGACATGACGTCACATGCAGATTCTCTTCTTCAGCGAAGCTGGTATTTTTGTCTGATCCATTATTATGTCAAGTAACAAGTGGCTTGTGGTTTCAAACGTAACGTCAGCTTTTTTCACAAGACACCTTATTCTTCGTTGCGAACGATTCCCGCCTTGCGCCTTTTATGTCTGGTCACGTGGTCGGTCAAGCATCACACTGACTTGGTCCACCCCTCACCCCCCTGGGGTTTGTATTTGCAGTACCCCGACAAGGAGCTCCACATCACTGCGTGTCTGTTCGGCGGGATCATCGACAGGACCCTGGTCACTTACCTCGGTGAGTGCCCCCCCTTTCATTGCCGCCATCTTTCTGAGTGTGTACTGTGCAGAGACGAAAACGTCTGCTTCATATTTTTGTGGTGACGTCATTAGGGCAGTTACGTCAGAGGGAGGAGTTGTCCTCTGTGCTGCTGCTGTGCGTAATTCCAAGTTCAATTTCAGGTCCGTCAAAGAAGTTTGACCATTGCGGAGATTGTACGTTTTGTGTTCCGGCAGCGTTGAATGATGCGCCACTACGTCACAAACCTTGTGTCACGCGCCACTTCACATTCGTCTGTTATTTTTATGGCCCCACTAACATGGATGACATCGTAAAAGCGAACGGCTGGTTCTTGAGGAGTGTGAGAGTTGAAAAAACTGTCGCGACATTAATTGGCCTCGTGGAGAAGATGTAGACTTTCTGGCAGCAAAGTCTCGTGACGTAACGACCACAAATGCACAATAAACCTTTGCGCGATGAAGTATACTTTCTTATTACCTTTTCTTATTACACACTTAACAAAAGTAACGAAAGCTCCTCTTCGTAGTAGTCCTTGTCCATTTACTGCTCCGCGATGCGATATGGCTTTGATAAGGTTGAAAGTCGGTTGTGTGTGGGGGGTAGGGACTTGTGTGGGAGGGGCTGGATCTTGATCATAACTGCAGCGAAATGGGAACCATTTAAATTCCGTGGAACAGAACACACGAACACGTTGAGTGTGTAGCATCTTCAACGAGCTGCAAGCACAGAGCTTGGTTGGTAAATTTCAGTTCCTCTGTATGCGACACACCTGGCATTGCGTCACTGTGTTTTGCACGTGTGCGACGTGTTGCAATGGCACGTGTTTTGTGACTAGCGTGTAGTTTTCGTACTTTGCTTTGCATGTGTTTCTTGGTATGTATTCCCATTCCTGCCTGTTTTTTATTCGCTGAGATCTTTCGATCGATTTCTTGCTGAGACATTTCGGTCATTTGTCTCACAGTTGTATTAAGACTCACCATAACAGTGTTCATTAGCCTATATTTTCAGGCATTCAGACCGAAATGACTTAATTTTTTTCGGTCATCTCAAAAACATTTCGGCCTATGACCAAAAAAACAGGTTCCAGACCAGCGGGGCGACTTGTTGACGCCCCTAGTTAAAATGTGAAGCAAATGATGGGTCCGAGCGTCTGCACCACATCTTATATTTACACCTCCCCCACACAGCTCTTGGCATCGCATTGCGCTACGTGCTCGAAGCGCTGCGCAAGGACCTCAACACAAAGATGTATTACTTCGGAATCGCCGCTTTGGATCGCTTTCGCACGAAACTGAAGGACTACCCACAGTATTGCATGCACATTACTACTATCAAGCACTTCAAGGAGTTCCCTATTCACCTGGTTGAGGTAGGAAGTCGGTTGTCGTTGGAGACGGCGTTAAGTAAATATCAGTGTTGCAAGACGTCGTTCGGAAAGAGCAGTGTTACCGGTACATTTTTGGGGGGTGCGAAAGATTTTTGTCCGAATTTCCAACTGTATGTGTATATCCTCCCACAGAAGTTGTTTTGGGGTGACCTCCAAAAAAAGGTCTCCGTGTAATTCTCCCATGTTGGACGCCAATTTTTTAAAGTAAGACAACGTTGAGCGCCATTTTAATCCGTATTTTCAGGTAGTTATGCCTAGAATTTCAGGTATTTTGCGAACGTTTTCATATATTTCGCCCAGATTTTCAGGGATTTTGCCCGGATTTTCGACAAATAAAAACTTTCGGGGGTGCGGTTGCAGCCCTGCCTCCTGCACCACTGGTTGCCGGTTACAATTTTCGTTTGGCAATAATTTCACTGTGGAATCTTCTTAACGCATGGGACCATCCACTTACGGCGTAGGAGCCCATAGTAAGCTGCCCTGGTACGAGCTGGCTTGCCGCTCAGCTGTAATTCCAGCCATTGTTAGCAATTACTTTCCTGTATTAAACGGAAGACTTACAGTATTAGTGAATGTCATTATTTGCGATCCAGTTATTCTTTTCTGCATTTAGGATGAGAAGGAATTAGGGAATTAATTATGCTAAACGCATATGATGAGTTACAGTAGATTGTTCGACTTAAGAAAAATGAAACATTACGCACTTCCAGCCTTTTAGTGGAGTTGTTGTTCTATCTATAGTTTGATTTAATTGCAGGTTGTAGAATTACAGTCAAGCGAGTTGTCGTTTTGTTGTAGCCTGTTCCGATGTTGCCTGAGCTAGCCTGGTCTTTTTTAAGTCTGCCAGTCGTTTTGTGTTTCGCATGAAATCTTTAAACAGGAAATCTTCGCAAACGGCCTGTTTTTTTCCTTGGAATCCGCCATTCCCGCTGCTTTGCTTTCCAGTATGTGGAATGCGGCAAACGCTCAGAGGAGCCGATCGTGAAGACGCAGGCGAGCGTGGTCACCCCCGGAAGCATTGCACTCGCCCAGCAGATACAGCAACAACAGAACGCCCGCCAACAACAAACAACTGACACTGTGGCGCGGCCCACAAGCGCCCCGGTCCAGAATGGCCACGGTGGAACCAAAGCGGGTGTTTCGGGCGCCGTCGGAAAAGAAATACAGGTGACGGCAGCAGCCGATACGCTGGGGAGGGTTTTTCTGGAAACCCGATAAATTTTCTTCGTTTATTCAAAAGAACGATTTTAGCGAAAAACTTGCGGAGAATCGAGTCAACTCGCTTGTTGCGAGTTGCAGACTCGTCTGAAACAACTCGTTTCGTGATCTGAAATAAGTTTGTGGCAAGTCATTTATCGACACAGATCAGGTCTTTAAATAAATTTCGCATTCGAAAATTAAAAAAATACATTTTATTGCAAAATAATTTCTCCGCATAAACATATTTCATCTAATTCCAAAACTATGCGCGGTTGAAAAGTTGACTCGCATAACTCGGATGCAGCCGCACGACAGAGGTGCCAGCATCAGAAAATGCAGGGTCTTGGGGGGGAGCGCCCCCAGTCTTGTTCACGAAGCGTTTCTTTGCAGCAACCGTCCATTGCGAAGGCGACAAACATCGACACCCTGCTGGGGGCCAAAGTACCCGAAGAAAAAATCCCCGAACCCCCAGAGTCGGTCCAGGACAAGATCGCCTTCATCTGCAACAACCTTTCGCTTGCGAACGTTCAACCCAAGGTCAGTTTGTGGGAGGGATGTTACTGTGGCGGACGCTGGTGGACGAGTTAAAGAAAACGGATGTAGATACAAAAACAACATTGCGCTTTAGCAGATTGTTTTAAATGGACCTTTACGTCTGGAACGGATGTCGTGTTTAAAAATAGTTATAGCTGTTCTTGAAGACTTCCGCCTTCCTATTTTAGCACCCCCCAGCGACAGACTGGTGTCGTCATCAGTGGCGACTGTTCGTCACAATATCATCAATTTGTCTGGCAATGGTCGCGCGAGATAATTATGACAAAACAAACGCGAAATACTTGTGACGAAACAAGCACGAAATAATTGTGACGAAACAAGCACGAAACTATTGTAACGAAACAAGGGCGAAATAATTGTGACGAAACAAGCACGTTTCGGGTGACATTAAAGTCATTGAACGCACAAAAACGCGATGTTTTTGTTGTTGTTGCTCGGTAACGCAGTCGGAGGAGATGAAGGTTGTGTTCGAGGAGGAATACACGCAATGGCTGGCTCAGTACCTTGTCATGAAGAGAGTCAGCATCGAACCAAACTTCCACATCCTCTACTCGAACTTCCTCGACTGTCTCAAGATCGCTCCACTGAAGAAAGTCGTCCTGGAGGAAGTTTACAGGAATATCGCGGTTCGTCACTTCCTGTTAAGCGTGTGGCGATGTTGAAGTTGGGAAAGTGTGAAACACGATGTTGCTTTTCATTCCCATAAGTTTAAGCTCTACTTGAAGCCGGACCAAGACACTTCGTGTCGGTTATAAACGATTTTATGACCTGATTCTCGCTCTCTCATCTAGCACGCTGCCATAGCAAGAGTAACTTCCACCTTGAAACGTCAAAACAATTTGTGTAAACTCCTCGAGTTTGTTACACCCTCATAAATCTTATAAAGAGCATCATGGTGTGGGTGATGATAAGGGGGGTGTACAAACGTTGCAGTCGAAACTTGAAAGCAGCAGAAAAACAAATTAGTTCATGGTTCGAAGTCACTGTTTACGTCGGAGCGTGAGAATCGATCGTATTTGTATGTACGTAGCACACGTCTGCTTTGGGGGGCAGTGTTTCTCATTTCGCTGTGGTTGCAGTGTTTCTCATTATATTATATTTTCCAGGTCCTGTTGAAATCCGACAAATCCATCGCCAACTTCTCCGATCGGTCTCTGCTCAAGAACCTCGGTCATTTCCTCGGAGTCATCACTCTGGGAAAGAACAAACCAATCCTATACGATGTAAGGACGTGCTGCAGAGTGTTGGTGTCATCACTCTGTGCGGAAGTCTGCGTGAATTCGCACCCAAACAGTTCTTTCATTGTTTTGTAACATTGAGTGTTAGTTGACGTCACCACCACCAGGTTTATAAGTTAATCGACGCAAGAAGCAATTCGCAGATTCTTTTAAGAACGATTTATGCCAGAGGTTCGTACCATGGGACCGCGAACCTCGAAGCAAGAAAATCCACCAGTTTTCACGCACCCATTTGGGCCATTATTTAGCTTAACCAAAACTGTAATCTGACATGTTCTTGCTGCAAGTCGACTGATTTTCTTCAATTTGATTTTAGTAACGGCAAATTGGCGGCAAGTGAAAGCCTGAAATTTGCTTCTTGCCGGGGCGGTTGGGGTGTTGGGGTAAGAAACGACCAAATCTGTTCTCAATACTCGAAATAACGTTGGCAAAACGAAGGAGTCCGCAGTGGTTTTGGCCAGGGGGCGTATCGAGGTNAGATGGCGCCCGGGGCAAGAAGCAAGTTTGGCGCCCCCGTGTTCGAACCTGAGGTCTTTTAGGAGCAAATGTACTCTATTGAAGAAAGTGCTTGTGACGTTGTTGGGACTTTTCGGCGCCCGGGGAATTGTCCCCCCCTCGTTACGCCCCTGGATTTGGGCGCAGTAGAGGGGTCCTTAGCGACAAAGGGTCTCAAAAACCACTGATTTATGTGAACCGCAAAAGCACGTTGGGATGGATCGTTCTTGGCGTTGCAGGACATCGAGTTGAAGTCACTGCTATACGAGGCATGCAGCAAAGGCTCGCACGAACTGCTCTACGTCGTGCCTTTCGTCGCCAAGGTGCTGGAATCCGTTGGCAAAAGCAAAGTTTTCAAACTTCCCAACCCATGGACTGAGTCAATCATCAGCGTGTTGGTAGAACTCCACATGGAACAGGATTTAAAGGTTTGTGTGTCGCTATCAATGTTGAACAAATTGGAGATCTTTGCAATCCTAATCCAGTCCGTAATTTCCATTGAGTAATCCGGTAGACCTGTCCAAATTTTTTATCCAATCCGGTTTATATCCGAAAAAAACTCTGATTAAGCATTTTACTGGAATGATCAACGCTGTTTGGATATCCATATCTGATCCGGTGGAGATTTTTACGAAATCCAGCCCGATCCGGATCCGGCCTTGAATTGTAAAATCCGGTTGGATCGCGATTCGGAAACCGGATCGTGTTCAACACTGGTCGCTATCTCTGCCAGCGTCACTCAGGCGTGAAGCGCAAAAGTTTGAACCAATCCCGTGCCAAGGTTGTTGAGCACCGGTACTTTCTGGTTTCGGTGAAAATTATGAAATTGCGAACAGGAGAATGGTGTAAAAAGTTCCATGTATCGATTGCTCTCAGTAAACTTTATTATTGTGGATAGGACTGAAAAATATAGAATAGTTCTTCCTTTTGTCAACACTAAATGACTTTATTGTAAATTCAAGTAGTAAGGAATNTTGTCGAAAAAGTGGAATCAAGACATAACGAAAAAAAGATCGGATAAAAAACTGTTGTTAAATATATGAAAAAGCTTGTTTAGTATTCTGGTAAATTGCCTCAGCCATCATGTGTAGGTTCGATTCCGTGCCCGCACCATCATGTGCGACGTGCTCAAACCACTTGCTGGGAAGAAGTGTTCTTCTGAAATTGCTCAGCTTTCTGGATTTACTGAATGAACCAAAAACCGCTGTGTCGAACAAATTGTCAACTTGTTGTGGGAATTTAGCGAATACCCGTGTGCCATGGTC
>JGI24158J21664_10013571_pt1 | contig 10740 bp, 9 predicted proteins | sample Ectturendosymbi3_FD_21664 | JGI IMG/M metagenome (IMG submission 21664)
AGTGTAGGTTGCGTGATGAGCCCAAGGACGCTGCTGATCTGGAATGGCCCCTGAGTGAAGGTATGCAAGTTAGTGCGCTGCCGCCTGTCTGAATAGCCATGTCATCTCTTGTTGAAGCGTCAAGTTGCTTAAACTGCCAAGTGTGACGTTTGTGGCACAAACAGTCACAATTGGTGAGCAAAAGGTCTGCCCGAAGTCGTTAAAATTTTCTACGATTCTGACTCCGACTCCTCAGGTTGAAAATCCTTCCGACTCCACAGCCCTGCTACTAGAGTCATTATAATGTGAGAAATTCGGCGTTTGTGCTTTTCAAAGTTGCGGTAAATTATTTATTTTCAAAATACTGGCTTCAAGCACTGATTATTCAAAATACCGACCTCTGCTAAATTAACAGCAAAATACCGGCTATCTGGCAACCCTAGTTCAGGGATGTAGGGCCAACAAAAAAGGTGTGGGAACCAGAGATCAGCGGAGTCACATTTTTCCGACTCCACATCTGCTCCGACTCAGTAAAAGTTTGGAACATCAACTCTGACTCCTGTTAACACTCCAAAAACTTCCAAGTAACTCATATCAAAAAGATATTGTCTATTTTGCCTTTGATAGAACACAAATGGTTGAAATGGTCACGTGATTAGCACAATACAGAGACACAACATGTTGAGGTTTAAAATTATGGCTTAGCCTATTCTTTAAACAACGTAGACAAACAGTCACTGAAAGCTTGCCCATATTTGAATTAGACATTACGGTCAACTATGTAGGTCATGCATTCCAGACTTGTCATGTGATCACTTCAAACAAATGTGTGCAGCTACTGACAAAATAACTTCAAAACTCAAGTGTTTTGTCTGATGAGGCAAAATAGACGCTGCTTATCAATATAGGCTACACTTTAAAAGTATAGGTGCTGCAGTAATTAAATTATGAAGTGGAAATTATTGAAACACTAGTTAAGTAGTTCAAGCTTCCTTCAATTAACCAGATAGATGACAAGTATTTGAAGTGAGTCTTAACCTAAATTTCAATATTTACAAAAGACTCATTTTAAATCTCCGAGGTCAGGAGCTGATCACCTGTTCACAAATATTGAATCGTACTTTAACGATGTGTTCAGATAAAAGTTTGAACTATGAATGTTCCAGACTGAGACATTAACATGAATGTGCCAGCAAATCGTACAAAAAAAATTAACAAGATGAACATTTACATTACGCAACAAGAATCCCATTCAAATTTATGATAAGCAATAGAGAGGCAAAACAATATAGGTTATCTTCAAAGTTGCAACTATCATGGCAAACATCCAACCTTGTTCAGTATGGCTCCAATATGTGGGCAGAGGTTGACCTATGCAAGCGGTGGCTAGACTAGAAATCTGCACAATGAATGCGAATAAATACTCTATTGTTCTACTGCACATTACTTCTAACATCATCATCGTCAAATCCTGTCACTAGTCCTACAGTGTATAGGTTATTTCGGCACATTGTTACATCTCCACAATCTGTTTTGTTAACCATTGTTTTTGTCATGTGTCTTACCCGCATCATTAGCCCTACATTCTCACAGTTAGGCCTCGTCATGTGCCTTGCCCACATAGGCCATAACTGTGAAACCATCATTAGTGGTGAAACGCTCAGTACTCCCACCCAGTGTCACACCTTTGTGATATATGACGACACTGGTCAGAAAATACGTCTCAATTAATTCCATTCTGTTTGACAAGCATCATTACAGAAATTAGGTCGATTAAAAATTTTGATTGGCTCCTGCACAGCCTTAATGTTGACTCCGGCTCCAGTCTAAAATGCAAACTTCGGCCGGAGTCCACTCCGGCTCCGTGATCATATCTGCTGGGAACGCATCCAAATAATAGCCATTTTGAAACAGCTTCAAACTTATTTTAAACCAAAACATGAAAAAGTTGTGGGAACACTGTTCCCACCCTACTACACCCCTGGGTATGTTTAAAGTTAGCAATAGAGGGGGAAATATATTCATAAATCATTTACTTCCGAATATTTATACATTATCAGTGCATCTTATTTTCAAATATCATTATACGCGTATTGTTAAATATATCTACGATTAGTCATGATCAAATATTTTGTCATAAGAAATTTTAGGGGTACATGGTCAGAGAAAGGTTGGGAACCCCTGTATTATACCGTAATGCAGTAGCCTACTACTGAAAGGAAGTTATTGACAACATCGATTTAGACTCACTCAGAATTTTAGACTTATCATCAGTGATGGAGTTTCGAGACTTGGTGTCGACACCCGTTTTTGCGAGTCTCGGTCTCTGGTGTAGTAGGCGGAGGTGCAACCCCACCCTCAAAACTTCAGAGTTCGTGAAAATCCGGGCAAAATCTGTGGCAATTTGTGAACACATTTGCAAAATAGCTGTATGTGCTTTGAATTTACAAAAATGACACCCAAAATCAAAGTGTTGACGTTTTTTTTGGGGAATTTCGGCTAAAATGGTGCTTTGATTTTAAAAAATGAGCCCATGAGAAGAAATGCAGTCGTTTCTGAGGTCATTTTTCTGGAGTTTTTTTCGGGCAAGTTAAGGGAAATTTGGGCAAAATTCCTTCACACACACAAAAATTTGCCAACTCCGGCACCTATGGTCTCGGTCAAAATCCTATTGCCTTGAAACTTTGAATACTGCAAAGATATGGCTTACTAAACTTCTGTGGTTTATCGTGTTTTTTGCCTGCTGTATTTGCAGGTACAAAATAAGGAAAAACGCCAAAATTTTGAAAAATTTTCAACTTCGAAGTGGCGGCATTTTTTGGAAATTTTTTAGGAAAACATCGGCATAATCCACAAATTTTCTAACTCGATCTCGAAACTCAAGTTTCGGATTTTTTGATGAAGTCTCGGTCTCCAAGTTAATGTCTCGACTACATCTCTGTAACCTAGACCCACTTTGCTTTATTTCAGTATTTAGTATTCTTTGGTGTTCAGTAGGTTGTTTTTTGCGTTTTTCAGAGTGTTTTCCATTGATTGCAGGTTTCAGTATGGACATCCACAATAGGATTCACTATCATTTCACACATCTTTTTCTGAGTGTAGGCCAGTGGGCCCCCTTCACCTAGTTTTCCCACCCTGGCTCAAACCTCTAGTCACGCCGCTGGTCGTATGGGGCGCAAAATAGAGGTTGAAGAAGACTTAAGTCACAAATTTTAATTTTTGCCATGCAATTTCTGCGCCCCGGTAGTGGCGCCTATGGCACCAGCCCATCATAGGCGCAGCCAGAGGGGTCATGCCCCCCGATTTTTAGCGTTTCCAGTCATGTTGTGCATTGAGAAGCGGGGTCCCAAACAAAATACTGTTGCTCGCTTAAAATCAAACACTTCGTCCACCAAAAAATTTTGAGCTGGCTACGCCACTGGTGCTCCTAGTCCATTATAGCACAGTGTTATGAATGCTGGCCCCGTGTAGAGTAAAAGTTAACTTTTGTTTGATCATAAAAATAAAAAAACGCGGGTTGCGCTTCCTTTCAACCAGGGCTTTTTAGGAAAATGTTTGGTACCCAGTATGGACCCGATAATAATTTTCGACCCGAATCGGGTCCCTAAAATACTTTAAAAAAACCTGTGTTAACAGAAATTTAGCAAGCGCGCAAATCCAGTCCAGCGCCCACAGTGCTGCCGCCAACTGATCAAGGTGATGCATCCCGTGTTTAAAGTGTTGAAGAAAACTTGCCATTGACGAAAAATTCAGTTGAAAAAAGCATCATGTGAAAAAACTGTGCCTCGGTCCCGCCTGACTTTTATTTTTCCGGTAGGGACCCTGGTTGTTCTCCAGTTCGGATTCCTATTAATAAACAATACCGCAATTCAAGTCCAAAATTGGCCCTACTATTTGAGATGAGAAATATTGCAATAATTATAATCAATCACAGGAACGCGCACTTCAAAATAAACGTTGCAAAGTGGTCTGATATAGAATTTACGGCGGACTTTCAATAACGCTGTTTCAACAAATGACATTTAGCAATCACGTTAATATCTCGACACCAGAGTCCGTTATTAAAACTGTATGTTCCGCTTGCGCTGATCTCTGATTGTCTGTAGATACCACAGTCCATCCATCACTGAGAAGCCGCGTTTCAGGCACGCCTTCCATTAAGATGGGCTCGATCGTGAAGGTCATGCCGGGCTCCATTGTCCCGGGTCTGACCTTCAACCTGCGATAATGGTGTATGTTCGGCGGGCCATGAAAATAAGAGCCAATGCCATGGCCGACGTACTGTCGGCACACGCTGAACTGTAAACTATTTGCGTACGGTTCGATCGCCTTTCCGATGGCGTTAAACGTTTGCCCGGGACCACAAACATCGATACCTCGCTGCAAGCATTCGCGAGTAGCGCGTACAAGCTTTTTCGCTGCCGCGTCCACGTTGCCAACAGCGAATGTGTCTGACGTGTCACCGTGGAAGTCGTCGTAAAACACAGTGACGTCAATGTTGATGATGTCACCGTCCAGCAATTGCCGATCATCCGGGATCCCGTGCACGACGACGTTGTTAACGGAAGTGCAGCAAGATTTTGGGAAGCCTCGATACTTCAGTGGCGAGGGGTAAGCGCCACGGCTGACGATTTCCTGATGGACTGTTTCGTTAATGAAGTCCGTAGTCACGCCAGGCTGAAACAACATGGTTATCTGTCAATATCCATATCTTCTGATAAGATTTTCTATAAAAATGGCGACACATGGCAAAAATACATTTGACAAATAGCAAAGACTTACCTGAATGACACTACGTGCTTTCTGAAGGACATCTCTTGCAATGGCGCAAGCTTCTTTCATTTTTGTGATTTGCTCTGGCGTTTTAATTTCAACTTTCATTCGACTTCGCTGTTTCAATAAAATGGTCTCCGAATAATCTGGTCGCGGAATATTCTGCAAATACGTGTTCGTAATATCATTACAAGAGAAAATTTTAATAACTGTAAGGACGGAAGGACGGAGTTGATGATCCGCACCCCGGCCTTGTGCTCTTTATTTGGAACAAATAGGCGAATCAGTTCCGCTACAGAGTTGATCAAGGTCTGTCATGCTCACTTCATTCAGACACAACACAGGGACATGATTAGTAGAAAGCGAGCAGCGAACTAATATCCACTGAAAATATACAATGTTTTCTTTCATGATAAATAGGAAAGAAGAGGTTGCGCAGGGCCAAAATGTATGAGGTGCAAATCTTCCTACACTCCAAAATATGGCATCATGATCAAGCACTCCGTTTTGAAAAGCAGCCATTGTTTTTGACAAACAAACCCAATGGCGCAAATCGTGACCAATCGGTTTTGAAGAACTTACGCATTTCACCAAAGAAAACATCTGCTATATTCACACATGTCGCACTTGATGTCCAATTGTCTTTCAAATCCATGGGGATCACTACTAATGAGCACTGACCGACGAAGACTCTATACGAAAGGGGCACTGCGTGTTGAGCTGGCAAAACTCCTGGCATCTGGTCTTCATAGCATTAGCCACTGAGCGACAATTACTTAGCTGCACAATCACTGATATGTAGGTGGCAGATAGCAAAAACAAAAAAGTGCGTCAAGCTGAGTAGAAAAGAAAATGGCAATGCGTGTGCACTGTACATAAAACTCCTGTGCGTGCCTTTGTGTTTAACAAAAAGTATCAATCGATAACACTTTTGTGCGGGTAACATACCTCAGGAATAAGTGACGTTTCATTGTTGACCACTTGCGGAAAAACAAGGTTGTGTTTGACACCACGGGGCGCAGTCATGGCGTTCTTGATGGAGTTCCAAAATTTGAGCTGAGGGAACATAACCTTCAACTTCATGGCGATTCGTAAGAAAAATCTGCGAAGCAACAGTCGACTTAAAACTTAAATCTCCGGTCGACCGCTGTAACGGTTTACTCTTAGAACAGGTAACTGTTGGCGTATCGAAAAAAGTTTTACACTTAAACTGGTGATTATGAGGTTTCACTTCTGCGTATTTGTCGCTTACTCATTCATCTTTTTTCAGTTGTTTGTTTGCGCTTAGAGACGCAGTTCGTCACGTCTTAGCAAATGCGAACAGTCGACGCACTCACAATCAAGCAAGAAACTTATAAAAACATATTAAACAGTCAGCACATTGGCCAGGACAGTGTTTGCTTTCAGAATCATGACCAACGAAATAAAAGAACTATACAAGAATAAAATGCTGGACAATTATCAGAATTAAACGAAAATCTGCACAAGGGCCATGAACACGTCTCGCGTTGGCGCGGACAGTCCAGCTTGAAAACCATGTCCACAATGTGTGACGCAGTATGTTTCGTATATTGCTCTCATCTTTAGATATTTCTTAACTCCTTGTTCCTTCGTCGTATTTGCCAAGAAACGTAACGGTCATTTGTTAGACTATTTAGACCCAGCATTCAAACATGGAAAGAAAGTATCTGATTTCGTCCAGATTTCGTTTCGCTGGCCTAAAACATGAAAACTGGCTGACTATGTTTTCCTCACCATGGGAAATATGTAGATAACAGCATTATGTCAGAGCAGACGATAAAGCCTGTTCAACTTCCCACTTTAATCGAAATAAAAATGACATGCTCAAAAGAGAATGGCCACGGTGAAAGAGTCGATTCTGCTCACAGCATTTGACTGCTGTCCGAGCCGAAATCGGAGCCACATTCCTGTAAAAGCGTTGAGTGGCGACTGTGTTACTTCTTTTCGAAAAGAGTCGAGATAATTACTTTCTGTTCTCCTGAAAATATGGATTTTTCATCGAAATATATCTGATCCTGATTGATGCTAGTTTGTCAATTTCCGGGTAATTTCGCGGTACTGCGTAGTTAGGCAGGAATCGCTTACGAGTTGACGTATTTATTTGCGAAAAAGCTGTTTTACCTGTACAGAGGTAAGTCTAAGACGTTGCGGCTCTCGGACTCAATGACAAAAAAGGCAATTGTACGTCACTTGATGATAATCTAGTGTATTTAAAAAAATCATTGTGTATACCAAAACTGTATTGTTTTTCGCTACAACCACATTTCTGTTTCATCTTCTTTTGGCTTTCGAAGCAGTGTGACAGGCTCCAGAAACTATATTTGTACGGGCAAAGCTTCATCATAAGATAAATGATGGGCACCTTCTGTGACTAATAGTTCAAAAAGCGAAGACACGCTTTGGTACAACTTGCGCTGTGAAGAGAAACCCTTATCTGTACTGTAAGTAGGAAATTGAAAATAGTTATCTGAACTAAAATCGGGTTTGGTTGGATTTGCACGTAGCATGTTAAAATCAGATCATGTTTACCAAACGACAGATGTCAAGGACGTATTTTTTTTGTAGCTCAGGTTGAGTTCGAGTCCATCACTTCGCGAAAAAACGGGTTAGGAGCACGAAAAGAATCGAATTAAAACGCAGATCAGTCAACTTTAGTGCGCAGCTAACAATAGGGAAAAACGTTTATAAAATCGCAGACGGCACTCAAAAATAAATGACGAATATTTTAACATTTAAAAATCTGTAGCATGAACGTAACAAACTGAGAAACAGCAGTAACTTTGCAGATATTAAAATAAATATGCATAACTACTGTTCTTGGCTATAAACTGACTGTGTGCAAACACCACTATGTGCAGCAAAAATTAGGCTTCATATATAAAACATTCGCATCCTGGTTATATAAAACGGACAAAACTGAGTTGGCTACAGTTTTTTTTACAAAAGAGGAATAGTCGCTTACGTAGCATCAAACAACAAGTACATTTAACAACGTTACAAGAAGCCCTTTCGAAAAAAAGACAAGACTTTTAGTCTGACTAGTGACAGCTTGGTGCGGTGTCCGCCTCACAATTGATAAAGATAAAAGATCTATCAACGGTCATTGAATGACTGTAGTAACACTCTTTATGCGAGAACGTTAACTTCTGCCGCGCTGATAACAGACATATTTCAGTATTCACTCTGGTTCCAACTGAAGTCACCCATGTAATATATTTTACCTCACTTACAGTATATTTCAAGCACTTATAATGCTGCACAGTGTACAAGCGAACTGGCCACTGAGCGGAGTTTATATTATTTGAAGCAGTGGCATAGTCTCAAACTTTTATACATGTTTTGGACAAAGTTTAATATATTTGAAAAAAGTTGAACAGTCTAAGGTTATCACCAGAAGCACTGCATTGAACTACAAAAATGTAGAGTTGAATCTTACGTATGAACACAGGTGCTTCTGATTGCTCTTTGATGACGTGCTCTTGTTAGTAATCTCTACATTTACTGCGCGTATCGATCGACATGGAAGAACTATTGTTGCTATTTATTACAACACGAAGAAACATGGATTTCTGAAATATGTAAAAATTATTTCACATATTTTTCTTCCAGGATCCCCAAACTCCTACTTGGTCAGGTCGCCTTTTGTAATGAGACCAGTCAGTTCGTCTCACGGCATTGAGTTTAAACTCCAAAAAGTTATGTTTGTGTTGCTGGATTATAGATATCAACGAGTATCCCCTCTTTTTCCCGAATGGTGTTAGACACCAAATTTACAGTGTACCAGACTCGGATTTTTAGCAGTGCGTGTTTGGTCTAATTTAACTCTTTTGGCTTAAGACTTCTTTTTGTTACTGCATAGTGCATTTGCTCCTTGTTTGTTTTTCTTGCACATAATTCGGTGTGGTGTTTGGCATTCATATTGGTGTTACAGAAAATTATGTGGCAGTTAGTATTTAAACCTGAAAGTGCACCAAAGTCAAGAATCTATAAATTTAATCTCACTTATCAGTTGCAATTGCCAACTCCAGGCTTCCGTTCATGATATTCAAAAGTTCTGATAATAAAACCAGCTGGCAATTAGAGCATTTAAGAATAAAGGGGTAACACTCTCAGAAAACATACTTTAAATGTTGCTTTGTCACAATCTACTCTTCATCAAGGTATTCAGCAACAGGTCTAGGCTTCCGGAATTTTTGCTTCAACCACTCTCTAAGCTTTCCAGGAGTTGCAATCAACCTTGTAGTCAGAGTTTGGAGTGGGATACCTTCTGTCCCATCACTGAGAATATAAAAAAAGACTAAGTAGAAGTCCCAAAAAGAAACATAATAGATCCATAAGATGCAGTGCAATACTGGATAATACATTATTAGAACAAACTTTTGCAGCAAGACAACTATTAACTGCACAATCCCTGGAAATAGCCAATCCCTGTGTAACTCCAGCGTTTATGCAAAAGTTCAAGCAGAAGAATTGGCAGTTAGAGATGCACCAAGGAATTATCCAAACTGTCAACACTGAATCATTTTCATATCAATAGCACTGGTGATTTGCAGAGGTAACAGATCTTTGGAAAAAAACAACAGAACTTATAAAATATTACCACAAATTTTTGTGAAGCTTCTAGTTAAATTCTTTAGCTTTGACACAAAACTGCATATGTAAAATGGTATGCAGAAAAGTGTAGCCTAACAGTAGGTTTTCGTCAGAGAACTGAATATGTATTTCATCTATGAATCGTGGGTGGTAAAATGACGCAACTGGATTTTGCTTAGAAATAGATCAGTGCAGACACCCAAATCCAAAAAAGTATGTGAAAGCCTTGAACTAATCACATGTCACTTGAGAAAAACTTAATTCTTGCATCTGAGTAATCAATTGCAATTCCCACAGAAGTCCACCACAGTAATCACAACAATCACTTACAGTCCACAAAACATCTGCTTTGTATAGAGGAGAAAAAATGGTACTTAGTTCTTAAGAGTTCCCACCTTAACCTTAACAAAAATGAAATTTTGTAAAATCTGTTAGTGAACTCATTTTTATTGTTACAATGCAGGAGTCAGCCATTTATCTACATGGCTATTTTTTAACATGTTTTACAGAAGGGTTTTCTCTGGATGAGAGACTAAGAGATCCAATTTTTGTAATTTTCCATGCAGGTTTGTAACTCTCACTTAATCTCACGAACGTTTTGCACATTTAAAATGGAAAACAAGAAAATAAATTTAATGGCACTGTTTTGTTTGTTGTCTTGCAGTTTTTTTTTATTTTTATGTAACATTTTTGCAATTGTAGAGTCTGGTTTCACTGTGCCCTGAGGTAGTATTTAATTTATTTCATTCTGTCAAAAATAGATGTTATCAAAGAATAGAGAAACTGTCTGGGAATGTTCAAAATTCAGTTATGACAAATATGTTTATTTGCCTTTGTTTTGCCCTGGAGGTTAGTGAAAAAGGTTATTATTTTCATAGCCAATTTACGTTATAATGGATGATCAAAAGTGAAATTAACACCTTCACTACTGGTAGTGTGTAGACCTAAATCAGCGGTTTTCACGTCTTAGCAACAAAAATTTTCCAAAGGCATCGAAACGAAAAAAGTGTGAGAACCACTGGACTAGTGTAAAGGCAACAAAGCATTTGCCATGCTTACCGCTTTAGCCTACAGATGGAAAACGCCTAGCAGTATCCACCTTCTGGGATTTGAATTTCCTACTAAAACCACTCGGTAACTGTGGATATTGCCACGGGAAACCACCAGGTAACAAAAGTGTTAATATATGGATAACATTTGTAAGCACTGTGTTTTCATTGTTTTCTTTGCTATCACTGTAATAAAATTTGTCATAATTACTACGTTTACATGCCAAGCGACGGCCCGCTAAAACAAGACAGCCCGTTCTGACGTCATTGTACCGTTCGGTTTACATTGTCTGAAAGTCATTCACGTGTAGCAGACGCGTCGGTG
>JGI24158J21664_10013572_pt1 | contig 10740 bp, 4 predicted proteins | sample Ectturendosymbi3_FD_21664 | JGI IMG/M metagenome (IMG submission 21664)
AAATGCAAATTTGTTTCATGTTAAACTGAGCGTAAAGTCGAATGACAAAGGGCGGGTCTGATTTTCTTTATTGTAATTTTGGGCGCGCCTTGAGCATGTTCCTGTCATAAATTAACCAGTGCTATAGAGGAACTGTTCAAAAATAGAGGTAAGCATCCCTTTGACAAATTGGTGCCACGTCGTTTGCCTTTTTTTTATTTATGGGGGAGAGAGTGAAGCCACTGAAAACTTTTCGTGTCTTTACCTAATAACCTGACATACCCTTGGAGGTATGAGTTAGCACAGAAGATAGGAGACCAAGACAGAACAGAGTCTTGTATGCTGAAACCAGGAATAGAAAAGACGTGACTTACAGTGGAGTACAAAGTCACTAGACCAGATAACACCAGATATCAATTAGAAAGGTTTGTGAACAAGAGAATCTATTGGTAAGTCTTTGAAGTTATTATTTTATTTTTCCGAAAAATTTTAAGGAAGAATTGTAGTAAAGTAAGAATAAAAATGACAGATGCACATGAACGGTGTTTTAGGGTTCTACGAAATCTGCGTTTTGATTGGATTCAAGATCCAGAAGCAGTCTTGGATGAAAATCTTAATATTGTTGGTTTGGAATACGAGCATTTAGAGACAGATCTTGAACTATTTGAAGTTTATCGCAAAAAGCTATATCACGGCTTTGAAAGAAGATACCATCAGCTGCTAGACCAGTGTTTCTTAAAGTGGGCGGAATCGCCATCTTGGGGGCGATTTTGATGGGCAAGGGTGTGAAAAAACAAAGGGACATTAAGGGGGCGATAAAACACCAAATGGGCGAAAATACTCAATCACTAATTGATGATTGAGTTAACTTCAGTATCCTACTATTATGACTTGTTAGTTCCTTGCAAATTTTAATTTACTATGATATAATCGTTGGAGGTTGTTGTTTAAAAACAGACCAGTCCCAACTGACCAAGTGTTTTGCACTCGTATGCTTTATGTGTTGCAGTATTGACGATTTCAGCTAACAGCGCAGCCCGGGCAAACCATGCAAAGAGTGCAAAGCATATAGTCGACTCTCATGTTTTCTTTCAAACACGCACACATTTACAATGCGAAGATGTGTTCAAAAGTCCTTTGTTCAAAGAAATAGTATGACTTCTAGCAAGACATTCACATTTGATTTCTGCTGAAAACTTCTGATTTCTTATCCTTTGCACTCATAATAAGCAATGATGAATCGCAAAGTAAAGCACAATTTTAACACGCTATGAGCTTAGGAGAAAATAAGACTGGTTACCGTGCTGAAAACATAGATTTTTTCCACAGATGAAAACTTCAAGAAAAGTCCACATTTCTTTACATTGATTTTTATACCCTCGTGATAATATATTGCTATCCAAAGCAATGCCAGTTCTTTACACATTTGTATAACTTTCATGTTATGCTGCTGCTTGTAAACCTAATGTTTCAAAGTGAACTTTGCCAGTAATCTCGTGAAACGTGACAGTAAGCCTTGTGGTTTCTAATAAAAATTCCTACTTTGCAATGGCGTGTCGTGTATCCCACGCTTAAATCTGCACCGACTGCAATGGTATCATATCTTTAATCATTCTCCCTGCTAGTATAATGATTTCACAGCTACAAAAACTATGGATATTTTGTTATATACTTACTCATTATAGCTCAGTTCTCTTTACATCGCTACACTACCACAGACCCGGTTTGATAATCTGACTAGAAAAGATATTGTGGTAGTTAAACGTTTTTCTTACTTCTACAACAGTGGTTCTCAACGATTTCGCTGAATGGAGCCAAATCCAAACCTACAAATTTTTAGACAGCCGCACAAAAAAATTTCACAAGACAATTGACACGTTTTGTTTTATTGTATTAACGAAGTCTGTCACACAAAATTTTAGAGGTGTTACTGAAAGACATTGCCCATCGAAAGGGATCCTTTCCCAACAAATATTCACTATGCTCTTACAGAGTATGTATTTTGCCTAAGAAGTAGGCATCTTCAGCTCTTATTCAAATAGAATCTGGTATAGAAGGATTGCTGAAAGCCACACAAAGGATGCTCGGGAGTTGCTTGTGGCACTTAGAACAGTGTTTGAGAACCGTTGTTCAACAAGTAACACCACGCCTGCCAGCTACGATGTCACAGCCTCAGCGATTATTAAACCAAAGAAACATCAAAGGCTTACAGATTCAGTATTGCAGGCTGGTGTCGTAACTCATAACAATCGCGTTTAGTGTGCTATAAAGAGCACAGGTAAGTTTATTTGGCTCAACCGTTAGTATCTAGGAAAGACCTGGAGCCGGAGCTACCTCTCAAATGGCCACAACTCCGCCTCCGGTCCTAAATTTTCAAGTGGACTCCGAATCCGGCTCCTTCTGATTTTTAATTTGAGCTCCGGCTCCAGACAAAATGCCCAGCTCCGGCGCTCCAACTCCGTAGGCCTGGATTATTTTCACAAGAATTCTGAACGAAATATTAGCGTCTTAATACAATGGCTTAGTTCAGCTTTTTAATACTTTCTTTAAATAAAATTCTTTAAATCTACTACCCTTTGTTTCCTTTATCACGCTTGGGGGGCGAAAACGACGTTTCGAGAGTGAAAAGGGGGCGATGGAATAAAATAGTTTGAGAAGCACTGTGCTAGACCTTGTGGTACTGGTTCACTTTAGATAGCAAATAACCGTTATGTGGCTCTTCATAAAATGCAGACTGACTAATGATTCTACTTTTGACTACGTGCGTAGAGCAATATCAACTCCTGCGTTTAATAAAGATGAGTAGCTTACTCTGCTAAAAGGACCCGAATATACTAATGAAACCGATAGATGGGAATATGCTAAAAAGCAAATATTTTTGTTTAGAGAAAGTTTTGGTAAATAAAGCTAAAATGACGATAAAAGCTACTAAAAACTGTGTAGAAAACTTGATAGCTAAAGGCATTGGTGCCTCCAGCATTGCAGTACTGATTCCGACTGTCGTTTTGGACACTGCTCATTTGCAAGGTATTGAAGTAGATTGTGTCAAGTTGATTTATCGAGTTCAAGTTCTGAGGATTGGTTTGAGAGTTTTGTGCAATATATGGATGTGACAGAAGTTGAATTGGATGCAATATTGACTGAGTCAGAAGATGACAAATTTTTGTTTGGCCAGATAGACTGCGTATTACAAGCAATTAAATCTGTGGGTTTTAATTGCTCTCAATGCCCTATACAGATGAGTAGCCTCTTCACAACTGGCTATTACTCCCTCAACCTATATACACTGGACTGCGACAGCACGTCTAGCGGTCGACACAACCTTCACTATGGAAACATCAATCTGACGTAATTTATGGGGCACCTGACTAGATAACCTCTGTGTTTTTTCGGTGCCCCGGCGTTTTCTTCTGTTTAGCGAGTACATTTATCGCAATTAATTCAGTACCGCCAAATAAATCTATCTATCTATCTATCTAGATGGTTCAGACTGATTTGCAGGCCAAAGGTTTAGAGCTGGACATTTTAGAAAACAATCCCATATTTTTTACAGAGTTTAAGCAGAAATTGTGTAAAGAATTTCAGTGTTCATTTCCGGTGTATTGTCCACTTCTTCAGTATGTAAATATCAAAAACTTTCGCTGGCAAGTTATGTGGCTTTGGGAATTTTTTGTAAATACGTAGATAGATGAAAACACTTATGAATGGTTGAAAATATTAATCGACCGGTAAACTAGAAGGGATATTGGTGATCAAGTGGATCCAGCTTGTCAAGATGGTGAAGCTGCTTTAGCTGATTTGAGTTTAATGATATCGTTTTGAATTGTTTGCAAGACATGAAGTTGCACTAAAGCTGAAGTTAAGAGTTGTATCGGACTTTGAAGCAAAAAGTTTATTAACTGATAAGCCTGTGCTTTACAAGTAATCAGAAGTGTGAGCTTTGGTTGAAGTCAGTGTTCCATAAATTGTGTTGAAAGCTCATCCTTAGGAGAATAATTTAGATTTAGACATTTTAGCTGACAACCCAGTGTTATTTTCGTGTCCAAGTGAAAATTGTATGGTAGTTTTCGAGATTCCTTTCAATTCTGTTGTTTACCTCTTGAATTTATAAATCTTAGCTTTCATTGTTGGCAAGTTAATTGGTTTTGGGAATATTTGATAAATAGTCCATTGTAAGAAAACAATTATGGGTTTATCTATACCATGATCGACTTGTAAATGAGTACTGTCATTAATGGCATTATGTGAGAATACAGTTAAAAGTGAGTAGATATCTAATTGATTCCAGCAAAACGAGCAAAGCAGCGCTCTACGCGGGTAATATGAAGTAACAGTCATTGTAGACATATATTTTTGTGTTTACATTTCACGTCCGATTTATGTACATACCATTTGTAAAATGTTGGTAGTAGAGTGTACTTGTCCTTGTAATGGCATAATCACATAATAATTGACTTTGCAAGTGTATTTGATTTTCGATATGTGCCCGATTGGTCACCTTGAGAGTAGTGGTAAATAGAAACTTTAGATGAATCAAATTGTGTAAATTAGCTATGATAAAATGATAAAAACAATCTGGTACTCGCCATTATTTCTTAAACTGATTCGCATTGTAGTAGACATGAATGATTTTAATGGAGGGATTAAAGTAAATGCCAAGATAAAGGTAATATTTTGTGATATACTTATGTTTTGGAAACTTAGATAACTTGAAATTGGCAATGGCTGAAAGTAATGTAAATGATGAAGTCAAATAGTTTACTGAAACAGAACACGTTTTACAGCGAGAAGACAGCGTTGCTCAAGTGCTCCAGACATTGAAATCAATTCATTTTACTTGGTCTCGAAGTCCAGTGGAAGTTTTACAAGACAGATTACAAACTTTAGGGATAGACTGGACTGTTTTTGAGGAGGATCCACTATTGTTTTTTATACTTATACAGAGACTATCTGGGAAATTTCGAGGAAATATTCGGCGATATGGACCATTACTGAGTCTGATCAATCAAAGACATTGGCGTTGGCAGATTGAAATGATGTGGGAAGTGCTTTTTAATAGACCAATCCAAGAAGACAGTTACTCGTTGACAGAAATTTTAATCAATTTACTATAACTGTGACTCAGACAGAATGTTAAATTCTAAAACCTACTTGCAGTACTTAAGCAAGATGTCACTATTAAAGATTGAAACCTTGCTAACGACTTATGAGATTGTGAAGGCGTGATATAATTGTGAGGAACTTTTTAAGATAGTAAAGGTTTTTATTACTTTTGTTTGTTATCTGCATACTATTCTGTTCGTTTATTTCAGGAAAAAACTATTTAAAAAATTTGTTAGTCAACTAGCAGTTGTTAAAGTCCAAGGTCATATCAAAAACTAAATCACAACTTGAAGAGACGTGTACTAATTGGTGTTGATCCAAATGAAACAAATATATCGTGTCAAAATTGTATCACTTCGTTAAAACTGTACTCTAAAATTTACGGCTAGTTGCAGATCAAAAATTTCAAGGTGATATTAAAGCAGAAAACTATTTACCAAAATTATTTGAGATATTATATGGGAATGTCTACACCTATTCAGATTGCGTGTATGTTACTGACTTTGAAAATGTAATTATTTTGACCATACCCTAGATACCCCAAACATGTTAGATGTTAAGAATATGCTTTTACAAGTCTGACTGGTAGCAGATCTGTACTGCACAAAATTGACACAGTTATGGAAACGTTGTTGTATATTTATCTTCATTTATCTTTAAAACCTGTTGTGTTGTTAATTGAAGTCAACCACTGTAAAATAACGATTCCTGGAGACGGATGTAAACTTGTGGACGATGTAGGTATGCGTGGGAACAGGTTATAATTCATAAACTGTACCTTGTCTATTGTAATGTTTAAAGACATTTCATGTTATGTTTCAGGAGAAACCAGGATAAATAAAGTAAAAATGGCTGTACAGTATACCAATGCCGAATTGGAACAAAAGATATTGTAACAGCACTGTTTTGGCGGTGAGCCATCATATAATTAGTCCCATCACAGGTATACACAAAGCAATTCATCAATATCGCCAGGAACTTTCAACTGTACCTCCAAGGAACACCTCAGTCAAAATCTATTGGTTTTATCAAAGAAATAAAATATTTCCCTCTCGTACCTTTGTAGTCTTGCAACACCCAAGACCATTGGCATTTAGGACTACTCAGCTTTAGAATATAAGTTTTTTAGAAGACTCTTTTGCTACGGCACAGGGATGCTTCTTGACGACCAACAGCTCTCTCAATCTGATGCTGTAAAAGACCAATAAAACAGTCTGTTCCCACTTGTACCAGCTTTTTCTCTCCGATTGGTCATGGTACATTTTTTTCGGTTCCATTTTCTAACCTATTTTTCAAAATTTCATTTTAACACTTTCTGTTAGTTTTAACCTTTAGTTCTTTTCTTTCCCTTCTAGGAAAGAAAAACACGGGAATTTAAAATTTGTTTTAAAAATAATTTATAGTTTACCAAGTGTCTGATATCAAAAGATGGACAGGAGTGGACTCCGGTAGAAGTTGTATTTTTTCAGAAACCAAAATTTATCTTTTTAATAGTTATGACCACATGAAAAGTAGAAGTGTTTTATCATCCAGTATTCAAGGGTTTCAAAGTACCCACAAACGAAGACTTACAACGAAAAATTACCATCTATCTTACACATCATCCAGAACTAAAACCTCAGAAGAGTGAACCCTGGTACTGTTCTAAAGTGTCACCTTGTTTTACCCATGAGACTGTGGAGTGCTACCTCATCGTATCACCTAAACCATTGAGAGAATCTGATTGTTCAGATGGTACCATTCGTTATTCAAGCATTGAATTGTACAATTTTCTAAAAAGAGGCACTCTTCTTATGGAAAATGCTGATAATCTACCCAAAAGATTCAAGCTTGTGTGAAGCTGCAGTCCACCACAAGCTTTTCAGTGAACATCTCTTATTAAGGAAGCTAATTTCATTCATTTGTTCACTGTTTATTTTTCAAAATGTATCACAAGTAGATATTGAAAGATTATTTTTTTCAATATTTTTCTGGTCAATCTGGCACAATTTGGACTTTAGTCATCGTGTGTGAAGTATGAACAGATTGTCAAATACAATGATACGAGCTTTGGAAAGTTCCATTTCTTGTTTACTAATGGCTCGTTGTGTAAGTATGCACATGATTTTGAGATAAAAAATGTAACAGCATTTAAATTACTACAAGGTTGTTTGATAGGACTACAACAACTATCATGAGTTTTTGATTCCATTCGTGTTTGAAATTTCACTTGTATTTTGTGGTTACTTTATGTGTATTGCAATTATACTCGTGTACAAAACAATCAAAAGCCTTGTGGTTTTGATTTTGTCTACTTTGACAGCCAACAGTAGGTTGAATAGCGATAACATAGTGAGATGTACACTGGAGTTACTAACGGCTAAATCCTTACCATATTAAATCTTCAAGGAAAACTAGACCCTTTACTTGAAATCTAACACCCTCGAAATTTCTGTTGAAGTCCTTTTGCTGAGAAGTTTATACCATTGAAACATGGGAGATTGTTGACTGTCAAATTTGATTAAATCATAGTAAAATGTTGATCCTGAACACCAGTATAAGCACGAACTGATTTATATAAGTTTTTCTTTAACAAAATTTGCTTTTCGAAATTCAGACAATTTTGGTATAACAATGAGAACCTTACTTTGCTTTGCGAGATATATTTCAGACTTGGGTCTTTTTAAAATTAGTCCCATTTTTGTGAAATCTATGTAGAGTCATGAATTTATAGCGTTCTTAAAAATCTGCTGGTCACTTTTTATTCTAATTTAATAATATCATCCCATTGGCAATCATTGACCGTTGAATGTGACCCCTGCTGGTGTCCAACGTTTTAGTGCATTTTGGAAAAGAGATTAAGGGTTGTTTACCTTAGTTTTTAGTCCATCACAAATTCTTTGTAAATTTCCAATAAGGCAATGGGGCGCTTGCCATCAAAAGACTTCTTTTTAGAAACGACCACCTGTTGGAAACAGAGGCTTATAAGATAAAGCACGCATAGACCGTGGGTGAGGGGAGTTATAGATTGACCCTAATATTTGACAAAACTTTTGAAATTTGACCTTTATCAGCCTAGAAGTGCAGGTCGGGATTCTCCAAGAGGTTCATAATTTCATGACATTCAGAGTATTTGTTAAAAATAAATTCATTAGTTACACTTTAGGGGACCAAACACAGGAGAAGATCTTAATAATGTACCCATATAATGAATCTTGGGTGTCTTCAGTCCAAAAGTAAGCATAGGACTACATATTGTCGAAATTTGACGAAGATTGTCATTCTGTTTTAAATTTTAGAAAAGTTGCCATGTTATCTTTGTATGTAAAAACTGACTGTGTTAGATTTATGAGAATTGAAGAGGAATTATTCGTCTTTAAACACCAGTTTCATACCCTCTCAAGATAGCAATTTCATTTGCTCGATAGTTGCATTACATAGTAATGTCACATTACCCCTACATTTGATTAGTGGCGTTTTCCACTGGATTTCTGTAAAATATTTATGGATTAATTGGGTCAAGTAAAAAATTTAGCCATTGTATTAAAACACCTGAAAACAATAGAAAAATTAGTTCTCTTATCTTCTTTCTAGAATCGTAATTGCTTTCCAAAGTTTAGAAGAACACAATCACTTGGCAATGATAATGGGAGTCTAATCGTAAACTATAACTTTCAGTGAATATTTTAGGAAAACTGACAAGAGTGTCAGCATATTATTTAAGTAATAATAGACTTTTGATAACGCTTGCAGAAACGGCAGTATGATGCGACAGAATCAAAACAAGGATTCAGTTTAACATCCTTTATTGTACAACAGCTCGTAAGTTCTTCAATGTACCACTCAAAACTCATCAATCCATTTAAAATAAGCTATAAAGTTGTAGTTGGTACCCAAGACTCTATTCAAAGAATTTTTGAGGGCAGAATTTTTACTATTACCGGTGATTTGAAAAACTCTACCTTATTCAGTTTCTTCCCTGGTATGTTCTTTTATCAATCAAAATATTGAAAGAGAATCCATACTGGCAAAACCTAAAAGTTTATTATAATAGACCTAGTCACAGATCCAGACCAGCAAATCCAACAGTTATACGTCACGATTCCTGTATTTGGATTTTCTGAACATATTCCCTCCGAATCTTTCAGTGATTCACCTTATCAGCAATGCAGAAAAGACAAGCGTTGTTTCCTCAGAAGTACATTCCTCCTTGAGTTTTGAAATGATTGATTGTAAATGTTCATATTCACCGGATGAAAAGTTGGATCTCGGTCTTACAGGGAAATCGGCGTTAACCTCAATTGTTGACCATGAACAGTACCATCAGACTTTTCAATTTCAAAACTGGTAAATAGGCGTTTACTACGATTTATGTACCTTCTTTATGTGAAGATTGTGATGAGATTTATTTCACAGGTTTCAGAAACATTGGGTGCAAACGATCACCTTCTAATATATATTCTACCACTGGCTTACACTTGGTAACGGTCATTTCATTTGATTTCCCTTTTTGCACAACTTGGGATAGATTTCCAAGTAAGAATAAGGACAAGTTGTTGACTCCAGAAAATTTCCCGTAACATCTTTTGTAATCATCTTACGATACCAATATTCTTTTGGACTTACAATTACGATACAGGCGATGGTCATAAGGAGAACCAATTTCTTTCTACCTGTTGTTTTTTCAAGCTTTTCATAATCCAAGGTGGGCTCGGGGCAGTATGGAAAAATGTATGAAACTAAAACCAACTAAATCTAGCAGAACTGATGTCTTGATGTTTTGTAACCGTGAGTTGTGGGACTTTATTTATTTCTATGAAACTTTGAGTTTTGTGCGCCCTAAATGTAGAAGCCCCGCACGAATAGCTGAATCGTAGTAAATATTCTGTGATCTTAGTTTAAAACTTGAACTTATGAAATATGGTAGATGTTAGCCATTCGCGGGCAACGACCATTTAGATAATTCTTCTCTTGATTACTCACCGCAATTGATGTAGAGCATTTAAGTCTCGAATCTGAACTACATACTAATTGCATAAGCCCTAGATCGAACTTAAGCAGATATATGGGTTAGCTTATTTCCTGGAAAATAGGAGGGACTGCGCCTTTCCTCTCTTTTCTGCTTATGTTTCATACAATATCATTCAGCATTGAGATTATCACTTATTGTAACTACATATTGTTCAAAGTTTTATTTATACTCCTGAGGTATTCTTTAGCTAAAAGAATAACCTTTCTCAGTAAACACAAATATCGGAACGAAATCAATTCAATATAGAGGAGTAGAAGCGTGGCAAATTGAATATCAAGCTACTGGGTTTCACTAGTTTTCGAACACAGGTCAAAAAATACCTTCTTGATATTGATTAACAAACTTAATCTTTGTGGTCTTGATATATGCTACGTGCCTTGTAAATGTTCTGTGTATTGGATGTTCTGTAAGTATTTGGTCTTTGTTGTTGTTGCCTTTTTCTTGAAGCATCAGTTTACCATCAATCAATATTTTTATCTTTTGCCATTGCCAATTTTCTAAAGTTGCGTCTGTCCTTTGCGTATCGTTGCTGTTACAGCTGAGTAAGCATATAATGACTGACCCATGGTCAGCTGATTTTCATGACCTCCGGATCTTTTGGTTGGCCATGTAAAATAAACAAGCATTGTCTGTCTGTCTGTCTGTCT
>JGI24158J21664_10013573_pt1 | contig 10739 bp, 7 predicted proteins | sample Ectturendosymbi3_FD_21664 | JGI IMG/M metagenome (IMG submission 21664)
GCATCAGCCCTGGTTGACTTGGGTGTGAGTAAAAATAATTAGCACTTTTAGCATGTAACTTAATCCGAAATCTAATTAGTAAAGTATAGATATAATTTTTTAAAAATCGTTTGAGTTTTTAATATTGTGGTTTTGTTCAGCTTAAATTTTAACAGTTTCAGCTTTATTGAGTGTTATGGTTTAATTTATAATTTATACTAAAAATAAATTATCTATTGCTTTGATAGAACTTCTTTTTTATGTAATAATTTGTAACTAAGGTGTGGAAATTTTTTAATCAATGTAACATCATATCATTTATAGTGATATGGTCTGTGTGGTGTTTAACAAACTGCATGCATGTGATTTTGTTTTTTTAGACAAGACGAAAGAGCCAGACTGGAACGACAGTTTTACAGTATGGTTCAGTCAAACAAAAACTTACAATCATTGAAAGCTCTCAAACTTCGCAGCTACTGGAAGGTGTGATGTTTGTTTTTGAAACATTGTTATGACTGTATTTCTAGCGGTCACTTTTTGTGCACAAGTTGCTGGAGAATGTTTCTGTATCAAAAAGACAGTGACTGTCTTATATAGTGGTATTTTCATCCTCCATAGGTAGTTTTCATGAATTACAGAAGTATTAAAAGCAGGGAGCATTTCAAACATGCGTATCACTTGTTTTTGCTAAGCTGTGGTTCTGCTGTTAACATGAAATGGAAATTGAAGGATGCTTGCAAAGTTGCGACACTGAATCATAGCTCATAGTCAATTTTTTACACAGTTTGCTAATAAAATCAAGTGGTGATAATGCTAAGCAAAGAATATAACTCGTTTGCCCTGCAGCGTTTGGCATCACTCCTCTATTTGAGTGTGTGTAAGTGAACGCCATATTTGGTGGATTATACGCTATGGCTTGGATTTTATTGTTATTTTATGCCACTCATACGTAGCGGCAACTTACAACCAGATGCTACTTGTATTTCTACCTTGCCATGGCCAACTCTTTTGGTACTACAGGACTGTGCAGTAAGCTGTGATCTTTCGCACTACCAGAGCTTGCCAACGTTAGTGGGACTGGGACAGCAGTTGACATAGAAAAATGAGAAGTGTTTCTGCGCCAATAGGTCTGTTGCTCCTGATTTGTTATTGAAAAAACGTTACACCAATTGGGTCTTGAGCAGCTTTGCATAAGTGACGTATTTGCAAGGGCGGCTTCCATCACTTTTTTTAGATACTTTTATGCAGCTTGTGCACGAGGTCGACTAACAATCGAACAAATGCGGTAATTGGCTAAATGCAATATTTTCACAAGTCATTTTTCAAGCCACGTTTTTCTTTCCAAAGCGTCGTAACAACTGATTGCTTTCAAAAGACAGGGCATTACTGGCCAGCATGTGCAAGTCAGTTACGGAAGAACGCAGTCATTGAAATAAACGCAGTACTTGCTTTGGCAGCAAATTTGCGACCGGGAAAGAAAAGCCAGAGAAAGGAATGCGGAGTTGCTGCGCGATTTCGCGGAGACAGAAGCTAAAATCGCTGCATTACAAGCTCAATCGGCAAAGCTGCGGAAGATGAAGGTTATAGACACTATATTTTTGTTACATTTTGTCAAATAATTTAGCGCCGTAGCACCACATCATTAAATAATATTTGCGACTGAACCGACGTCGATGTCTTGTCACACGAGCAGATGCGTTGTAATTCTATTTTACCCTGTGGCGCGCGCACTCTTTAACGTTGATACTGCGCAAAACTATGGATTTCGGTTTTAATGAAAGGCTTGTAACTGAATGCGGTCGTACGTCATTTCAGAAGCAATACGAAGACGAGGTCGCGAAGCTTTATCCGAAATGGCGACAGCAAGTGGAGTTTGCGAGGGCGCAAAAGCAGTTGCAGGAAAAGGGCATTCACGTAACCAATCAAGCCGAACCGCAACCTTCCTGGTCCGCACCATCCTCTACCTACCGTCCAACTGCAACCAGCAATCCTACTACGTCTGTAGCGGTAACTAACGTCCAAGAAGCGCTTTTCAAGCTGGTGCCCGTTGCAACCAACCAGACTTCACCTCCCATTGCTTCAGCTCAAACTATTGATGTGCTCGTGCAACCGACGCCCGAGCCGGCGCTCGTTCCGGGGCCAAGGCCCGACGCTTTCAATCGCACTGTTCCGGATTCCGTGCAAGACGACGTCAGCGAAACGGAACCGAAACAAGTCGCTGTTCCGCCGCTGGACCTGCCGTCCAGCGCAGAGCGCGACCGATCCGACCTGACAGATCCGTACGCGGGGGACTCAAACGCCTTTGCCTCCCCCGCGCAGGCCACAGTGAAGCGGGCGGAACCGTCGGCGACTAGTTCACGCAATGTCGATCCGACGCCGGTGACGCCCACACGCCTGTTCGCCGCCGCGAGCACCGTTCACCAAATACGCGTCAAGAGCCAAAGCCCGTCGGACCTGGACAGTGACGAAGGACCTGTGAAGGATTTCATATCCGACATCGGCAGCGAATCGAGCAAGGATCGGAGCATCGTCGAGCCGTTGCCGGAAAACAACCCCTTTGCAGCGAAAGTCAATCCAGCTCAGGGTTCCTCCTTGCCGAAAGATCGGGTTCTTCCCTCTCTCGTCAACGCACCGCCCGGGAAATCGAGTCCGCGGCATACTGCTCTACCTCAGACCAAGATAGTAGTGCCAAGCCCAGGTACATTTCGAAACTACCTGCCTTGTTTTGAAGTAGACTTTATTCGTGTTCAAAACCCATGTTTCGTGGCACAGTCTGTACTGGGGTTTTTGCTCATGTGTGGATATGTTATTGCCGCTGAGTTGGATTAGTAGAACTAGGGATCCTTCAAAATACACAAACGTTCAGTCTTTCGCAAACGTTTTTAAATTTCTTTTTTTGCGTCGACTAAAATAACTTCCAAAAACTTTTGTGCCGTTTCACTGGCAGTTGTGTTGCACAGTCTGTAGCAATTGTTCAGTCGACTGTAACGCTCTTGCGTGACACCCATTGGCCATTTTTTGCAATTACAATATGTATTTCACCGGCTGCAACACCGTTGCTATGTTGAAATGATGAAGACTCTTATCTGAATATGAACCGAATTTTTCCAACCCTTGTGCTTTCCGCAAGCATGATTTTCCTGAAAACATGTTTCAACCGTGATCAAGGATTTTGGCAGAAAGTTGCGGAGGATATTCATTGTAGTTAAGTTTCTAACCTGACGCTGTCCCTCTTTACTGATGTGTGACATCAGATTGAACTGCAGGAGGAACTGAGTCAGTTTTCTACTGTATTTTAAGGTCGATATAACGAAACTTCAGACAAACCGGAAAACGTCGACAGCATTTTGAGCGAAAGTTTGACGACCGACAATACGTCACCGCGAGCAGACGCACCCCTCACATGTGAGACGTCGGCCATCCCTCTATCTTGCTTGTGCTGGCACGTGTCCTCTGCTCAGGGACTGTGATCGCCTACAACGGTTTGCTCCTCCCGTAGAGTCTATCTCACCGGCAACGGAAATAGAAGTTGGCGGTGAAGAATGCTGGTGTACAGCAAAGTGTAAACGCGCATTGCTTCATTTGACGAATATATTCGCAAAACGCATTTCTATTGACAGCGAAATGCTGAGAAGTCTTCTTCGTTTCGAAACGAACGAGGCGCTGCTGTATGGCATTTTTTGTGTCAGTTTTTCAGGAAAATACAACGACAATATCCGCACAGGCCTTCACTTTGAACGCACAGTAGCTTTGGCCAATGCTTGCTGCCCCAAAATCTGCGTCATTTAAACCCTACCATGTTTTTGCACTGCTCGTTACCATGGCAATNCTCNTTTCCATTGTTCACCGCGGCTTTTGTTTCGCAGCAAGCGCTGCATATCAGAATCTCATCAAAAGCCACGACCCCAANATGTCCAGCACGTTGGGCGGCAGCGGTTTCTATGAAGACGAAGACGAATTGGAGGATGTACTTTCGCCCAAGGAGCATCACAGCTTGTACGGCACTTGCTGTGGTTTGCGTTATTTCGTTCGACAATCTTCTTTTGCAGAGGATTGAGAAAGAATAAAGCGAAGTGCAAAGCGACTACTAGTGCGCTCCATTACATTCGAAGTGTTTGTTTTTAAAAAAAAATAAACTTCATAACAACCTATGCGGTTGCAAAGCGATTGAACTGGTAACGTTCCAAGTTGTTCCAGTCGATTTTTAATGAAATGCTTTGGTTTGAATTTTGTCGTTTGAAGCTAACTGTTCATGTGCGCTGATGGACACCTTTGCATTGGAATAGGTTAAAAGCGCTGTGTTTTCTGTGATGTTCCAATTTTGATTGAAATTTGCTTTAGGTTTAAGTAATAACCTGTTTCTATTGTTTAGACTCTCAGAAGCAAGCACAGAACCTGGTATGTGGTTTTATTTTGTCTTTATGTGTTAGGTCGGTTAAGATAGTTTTGCACGAGTTGATCTGTTTCGTATCAGTCGTACATGGGATTTTTGAAGTCAACGTTGGATTCCAGCATGCTGCACTTTTCTAGTACACTATCATCAATATGAACCCATTGCTTGTGCCGTTTCGGTACCTCGGGTGATAATTCCATCAATCCATAAAATGCTTCTCCAATCGCTCGCGACACTCTCTTTTCCTGATACATTTCCCTGCACAATCATATGATCATTTGAAAATTCTAAATTATCTGCAAGCTTTCGAGGAATCAACTGGCTGGGCTCTGCTTTCTTCCTTTTGTGATGATTCAAACTTGCACATATCTATATTCAAGTAACAAGCCTCCACAGAGAAGAAGGGTTTGAATCCATTTGCAATAAAAAAAATAGAAAATCGATTTCATTTAACACTACGCATGCTCAGTCCTAAAATCTTATTCAAATAGATTCTTGTTCATTCTATTTTAATAGACTAGTTACGTCAATCATATATGATCGGCTTTGTATAGTTGATTTTTCGCAAGATGCTTCTGCTGTAAACAGTAAAATCGCTAAATTTTCTATTTTAAGATTCCGCTGTCAAAGCAAGTCCTGTCGTTCACATTCCTACCGCGACGCAAAACAGGTGCGTGGACTTAACGTTTATTGATGTTCGGGAGCAGTGTTAAATTTTCAACGATTTCAAGTTTACTTTCTGCTTGCGTTTCGTATTTTCGTTTCGCAAGTCCACGCTGATAGTCAAGGCACTGTTTGCCGGGTCGGCCACGCGGTCTCCCTGCCTCGATGTCATTGATTAAGATCCAGTGACGTTTGTCGCACTAGACCGGTGATGATTGCTGATGCTTCGCTAAGGATATTCCCCTTCGTTTTTATGTGGCGTCGCCGGGAAAATTAACCTTCCCTCTACTTGCTGCTGTATCGATCGTTGCATTGCGATAAGCATTCGCACGATCTCCTAAAATTTTGACGTGTTTGTCCAGACGGTCAAACTCTTCATTGCAAACCATAACAAGGTGGTGCATCGTTCGTGGTTTGCCGATCGAATGCGAACCTCGGCGAGAATTGGTAGTTGACAGAGAAACTTGCTGCCAGTTGACGAATTGTTCTGATTTGCTTCAGTGCTCGTAACGCTCACGCCTTGTTTGTTTTATTTCCACCAGCGACATCACCACTTCATCCAAAGACCAGCAGGACATGAAACCACAAAATGTCAAGAAGTCCAAAAAAGGTAGTGCAATGCGAACTGGTACTTACGTGCTTCCCGATACGTCAAGCCTGGTTTCAATATCATTTTTAAAAAGCCGGAAAGCGCAAAAACACGGTTGACAGCCGTCAAGTAATGGATTTAATTAATTGTAGCCACTAGTCAGTGAATGAAGGGCGGAGTAAGCGAAGCTCAAGCTTAAAAAATACGAAGCTCAAACTTAAAACTGGCATTGACGGGTATGGGTTGAATCCTGTTTTTCTTTCGCTGAGTCATTCCGGTCATTGGTCGCGTAGCAGCATTCACTCGCCCACCTTTCCGGACATCATGACCGAATTGGCTTAATTTTTTTGCCGTCATTAAAAAAAATATTCGGTTTACGACCAAAAATGCAAACCCAGGGTTAAGTGACAGTTTCTTGGTTTGACAGTTTATTGATTTCAGCCGCAAGGCCCACAAGGCATGGCTTAGCGTTCATACAACATAAAGTAAGACACTTGCGAATTTTCAACACACTCGAGGCAATCATACACGCCCCAATACACACGAGACGAAGCTATCGGTGACGTAGATAGAAGCAAGCATTTCAATGATTTAGAGTCGTACTTCGTCATAAAAACGAAACAAGTGAAACCTTGCAGCCGGGACACCGAAAAACCTTGCGGTTGTCGAGGCGAAGTGCCCCAGCACAAGGAAACATCTCAGTGATTGCCAAAAGTGAAAACAAAGACACAATTGCGTAAAACAGTGAAACAGACCTGAGATAAGGATCATGGAAATATTTCAGTTGCCTACCACAAAATGCCAAGCGCCAATTTGCAAACCACACGAGCAACCCGAAACGCATGCCAAACGTATGTGTAAACGATAAGACAGATGAAGTGATAAAATTTTTATTAAAAATTTAACTAGATTTATCCAGTAGTATTGTTTTTTAGACATTCATTCATATTGCAACAACAAAAATGCTCGGTATTGATCACTAAAGGCGTTATGGGATTGATCTTTGAATTGTTGTTCTGCACTTGCCCAAAGAGTAGCTCCTCGATGAGAAATTGTTTTTTTGCCAGCGTTTGTTGAAACTTGTTGAATAAAATAGTTTTGGTTAGTTGCATATCTTGTATTATGACGAAGAACATCAGCCGTTTTCGGAAACAAGTCTTTAAATGATGTTGGCAACATTTCATGGTGAAATTTATGCATCGGTTTAGCTAATTCTAATTTATGAATATCGTGAAGTTTCAGAAAATTGAGAGATTTATACAAAGGTGTAATATGAAATCTATAGTTGTTATATCTAATAGTTCGTAGAATATTATTGTGCACTACTTCTAGTGGCTGCAAAACAGAATTAGTAGCTGTGCCCCATGAAATAATGCAGTATTTTAGATGACAATGTACAAGACGAAAACACAACATTTTTAAAACATCCATTGATACGACATTTCGAATTTTATAAAATAGATCAGATGCCCTAACTAGTTTTGATTTTATGTATTGCACGTGAAATGACCAATCTAACGAGCTGTCTATCAAAACCCCCAAGTATATTGCACATGTTGTTCGTTGAAAGCAGCTGTCATAATATTTTTTTAAATTAAATGCACTACGTTGTTGAGAGCTGGAGAGAAAGCGGCACTGTCGTGTATGTGGCCAAGTTTCTATGGTAGCCCACCAGTCACGGAAAGGCCGCAATACTTTTGTTACCTGTAAAAATACAGAAGGGGCAGCTTGTTACAGAGCTTGACGAGAAATGATGGAACAAATACGCTCTCACAAAAACAAACATTAAAAAATTCTGTAGATTTGCAAATTTCCGTGCTAAATTTTGTCATGCAGCCTATCCTTTGGATCGCATTTGAGCTGTCGAAAATGCTTGTGCATCTGTTCACAGATACAACGACAATGCAGTCCCGTCACCACGGGGGGCTGTGGTCGGTTTAGCCGCTTCCCCAAACTGAAATATGAAACATAAATAAGTGGAGTTTTTGTAAAATTTTAGAATGTCCAGCCCCCTGCACAAACGTAAATCCCCCCTCTTCAAGGCTTTCTGGCGACGGTTCTGGGACAATGGTAGCAGAAAGTAAGGTTACGCTTTTTTACAGCTCCTTGGGACACTGACTCGGATGAGGAGGAGGACAGCTTCGATTCCCGACATCAGGCGGGAGGGGGACAACTCGATGATGACGACTTCGATTTCTACGATTGAACAAAAGCGGTCTCGCTGTGATTTTTCGAGTAGCACTTCTCTGTAAACTCCTACCTGACGTCACGCGCGATTTAGCAGCTTTTTACGTAGTTCGTTATTATCGCTGTGAATCCGCGACGATCCGTTTGACGCAAAAAGTTTTTTATATTTTATTTTTTCCGATTTCTACCTTAACATCGTTAATTTTGGTGTTTTTTTGGCGAACATCCATAGGCGTAGCCTACGGGGCCATGGTCCCCCCCAATTTTTTAGAACAGAGTCATTTTTGTGCTTTGAGAGCCGGTATCCCAAACAAAATAGTGTTGTTCGCTTAAAATCAAACATTTTGACACCCGCGGATTTTTACCCCCCCCAAAAAATTTTTGGGCCGGCTACGCTACTGCGGACACCCACTCGCGATGCACGCGCTTGTAACCCCCCCCGCGCACCGATCGCCAACGAACATTTGCTTTGACTTTCAAGCAATCGCCAATGCTCGACGATGTTTACCAGAAACTGCGTCTTGAGAAAGTGCTTTTCTGCTTCACGTTGAAGGAATTTTTCTACAATTTTTTACCCAGGCTAACATTACATCGTGTGGTACAGTATAATCGCCAAACATTCAACGGTCTCCATGAATCGGACCGCTGCTAAGTGCTCTCACTACCGGTCCCTTTCTTCGGCGCCCCAAGAATGCTGGTTGGCGGCTCAGTGTTGAGAAGCACCTGTGTAGGCGAGTCAGGGGAAGACGGGCGATTTCTCAAAACTTTCGCTTGCTTGGAAACACTTGAAAGCTGGCGTAGGACAAATGCGAAATAAACTACATGAAAGCACGAGACAGAGTCACTTCGTTCAAAAATTGCGGGCGAGTTCCTTCCGCAATATTGCGTCTGTTCTTCGGTTCTTACGTCCACCTTCGGTTTTGTGGCGGCCCGTCCTTGTGCAGAGCAGAGGACAGACGTAGATCACACGGNGCTGGCACCCCACACATGTCAAGGGTTGTNGTTCAGCCAAAACAAATGCGTGACNTTAGAAGTTTTATTTCGATATGTGTCGGTGTCTACTCAGTAGCGTTTTTGGATGGAATTTTTTATTTTTGGGGATCTTAATATTCTGAAGATACATCCCGTTTTAAGATCCTAAGGACACGAAGCTGCTTCGAAATTCAATGAAATTTTTTACCGTTAGCGTAGAAATGGAACAGCAACACAATGGACATTTCAGCACTGTCAAATGCATTGCAGCAAAATCGTCTTGGTTGTTCTGTGGCCACACTGCTTACTGTTTCTTCAAAAAGGTCGGACAGTCTACAGTAATTTCCATTCTGCCATAACGCTATCGGTCTCCCCTGCATTTCAACGGTCTCCTCGGTCCTTTGCTCGCCCGTAGCAGACTGGTTGATCGTCTCAGCAGTTTTTAATCATTGTTGCCGGCATAAATGTGTACTCTTGTTAGCAGGCCCGTCGCCAGGTTATAAGGTTTAGGGGGGAAAGTTTTTTTGTTTTNTTACATGTTTGAAACAAATTTTTCTGGACACAACAGAGTTTTTTGGGGGCACTGCCCCCCGTGGNTACGGTCCTGCTCGTTAGCAATCGCATTTAATAGNTTTGTGGTATCTAGTTTCCACAAAACGCAATACANGTGTTGGACTTAAGAGCTTTCCGTAAATACAGAATAAAAACGTGTCTTCATCACCGCCCGCTGTCATCCAGTCCAGCTGAAAATTTTGGGCTGGCCGTCTATCGTGGGTTTGCTCACGAGCAACATCACTGATGTATGTCATGGTTTTGTATGCAACAGGATGATTTTTGATCAGATTACCAGTTGTATCAATAGCACAAGCGCCACTATGAACCAACATGAGCGCTCTGTAATGCCATTGCGTTTGACTCGTTAAGNCGTTCTCATCGTTATTTCAATTTTGGTTGGTGTTANTTTTTTGCTTAAATCCGCTTAGTGAACGATTTCCGGCTGTGTTGTTTTTTTGAAAGAATTCTCAGACAAACATCCCAGCTGTAAAGAACATTCGCGATTCTGGTTAAAAATGGCATTGTGTTTAAACGACTTGTGTCCAATCCTTGAAAAATGAATATAAACAAACTTCCTCGAACTGGAACCACGCGCGTGCTTGAATCAAAAACATGATATTTTTCATTGCGTGCGTGTATGTGGAAACAGCCTACTTAATGAACGTCTAAAATTGTCTTAAAGGTGATTGCTATCAATTAAGTCATATTTTCCGCACACAAAATGGCTTACGCAATTTACTGTTGTTGCTGTGACTTCACACAAGTTTTTTCATCACAATTGTAACGAGTGACTCAGTAGCAATGATCGTCGTATAAGATCCATAGCTTGTCCTCTTGTTAGGGACCGAGTTTGCTGAAAAACTTAGGGGGGGGGACAATCCCTACTGTTTGCGTTTCGATGACGTCGCCATGTTCACTCAACCGTAGTACGACCTTTTTGTAAAATTGGCAAAATGGGGGAACATTATGGAATTGAAATAATTTGGTGACCACAGCCCCCTGGCTACGCCCATGGTGGTGGTATAGCAACTAGTAGTATATATAAGTATACAATGGTGCTATATCTAGCACTTAGCACTGTATTTAATATGAAAACAAATTAATTCTAATATTTGGTCAGTTCCGATGAATAAAACGTGCTAGTACTAACAATCACCCCATAGATCAAAACAAACCACAAGATCTTTTGGTAATACTAACTGTGCAACCAGGCCCGTAGCCAGAATTTTATTAGGGCTGGGGAAAACAACCGAGTTTCAACATTTAAATATTTTTAATGCTCCTTGTTTTTAAAGCATCTTCCATTAAACGTGCATATTTCCTGTCGTTTTCTCCTGAACACATATGTTCAGATTTAATCCGACAAATATAAAGCCTGCTTTCATTGAATTGACAAGTTTT
>JGI24158J21664_10013574_pt1 | contig 10738 bp, 7 predicted proteins | sample Ectturendosymbi3_FD_21664 | JGI IMG/M metagenome (IMG submission 21664)
TCCGTGAGAGCCATATAATATTTTTCAACACTTAATGCAACTAACTTACTTAACTAACGTGTGCATTTTTAAGCAAAATCAACAAATTTAAACAATGGCAAATGTCTGAATTTTCTCTTTAATAACATGCTTCTTACTGTTAAGAAGCATGTTATTAAAGAGAAGAAGCATGTTATTATCATGTTATATCATGTTATAACAATGTTATAACATTATCATGTTATATCATGTGAGCATGTTATTATCATGTTATATCATGTTATATCATGTTATAAGAAGCATGTTATAAGAAGCATGTTAAGAAGCATGTTATTATCGCATTACTGTTAATGCGACTTCTGGTGCTGCATGGTGTTGCTGATGGCTTTGTAGGAAAAGTACAGAAAAATTTCATCCGTAACAATCGTGTTAAGAAAATATCAAGATGCCGTCATAAAAAGAGCCACATATGGCTCGCGACCCATAGGTTCCCGACCCCTGCATTAGGGGGAGGGGGCGATCGCTCCCCTCTGGATCCGTCTTTGCACCGTAGTTCGGTGACTCGGTAGAGGTCTCGTTTTGTCTTGAGTTTTCGAACTGCCAACTGCAGGTTGAAATGTACATTTTTCTTCGAAAAATGAAACCCTTGTTGAGTGAGCGCTTCGGCAAAGACAAACTTGACAAATGATTCACATTGGCTAAATGTGCAAATTCAGGATAGCTAGGGCTGTTGACGTAAGAGATAAAATTCAGGGCAATCAGACAAAATTAGATCCAGGTCCGCAATTAGGGGGGGATTCGCCCCCCTGAAAAAATTTTCGCTCTCCCTGGAAAAATGTGTTGGACCTAGTTTAAAACTATTGGATATAGTTGAAAAAATGTGGGCCCCTCTCAGAAAACTCCTCGCCCCATCTAGTGTCCTCAGGGCCGGCCCTAGCAGGTGTGGGGCCCAATGCAAGACCTGGGCGCGGGGCCCAATGCAAGACCTAAGCGCGGGGCCCCTCTGAGCAGTGATTCTATGACGTCATCGTGTTCAGTCAACCGTGTTACGATCATGGTAGAGCGCAGATATACAGTACAGCACTAACACGAGAATTGAGCACGTTTGCTATCGTCCGAGAGGAAATTTGCTAGTTCTGACGAGAGCATTCTATGTTAACAATGAAATTTATATGGCGTTTCTACTGAATTCTCAAGCGCAAGGTGTATCTGGCAAAAATGAATAATCTACCCAAACACCATGGCCCTGGCCCCCAAACACCATGGCCCTGAGTGTCCCAACTGGTTACGGGCTTGATTAGATCCGTGCAGTCAGAGAGTTCAAAAACGATTTTAGGCAAATTTTCGATCAAGTAATGATGACTGGAAAGTTAGTAAAAGCCACAGCAAGATTTCCAACCTCGGCAGTGAGAAATGTCAGCACCCAGCCTCTTTCAACAACTTTGATATAGTTTCTTTGATGGTGCAATTTAAAAAATACTGCTGCTTGCATAATTCATTCCTTCAACTGTTGCTACAATGATCTGTACAAAGATGAATCGATTAATTTTCAATGTTAAACAATGATCTATTCCATATCTTGCAATTGTGACTTTCTAAATTTTAGTGTGGATTGGGCGATGGGATTCCTATGCTGTCGAAGCGCGTTTCAAGTTATTCTGCCTTTTTAAAACACTTACCTGTGTGAATCAGGGTTCTCCTCAATGATGATGATGACCAGTTTCGTATGCAGAAAATTTTCATGGGTGGATTATCATTCAGTGGCGTATGGTGGTCATTTGTATTTGATGTGCGCTGTTTGTGACGTCACATTTTGACTTCCAAACCAACGTTCTGGCGAAGTTTGTTGATATAATATCCATTTTATTCAACATCTACTCCCCTTATTTTATGTGTCATTGGACTAAATTTAAACTATTAGCGCTCCAAGTTACGATATCGGAGNAAAATAAACTAAATGCTACGACACAGCAGTTCATAACTGCAAAAATATCATGCTGCGTGNAAACAGGGGAGTAAAAACACACTCATCAATGCGTCAGAGCAATTTACAACTGCAAAATGAGGCTGCGCTAATGTCTTGTCGAATTCAAGCAATCGAGCATAGAAAAAGTACGACTGGACTGGCTGGCACACGCCCCTGTTTGAAAGATCGAATCTTGCCGAACTACGCAAGAATTGAGAATGCGCATAAAGCACACAAGAAAACTTTTGATTTTTTGTTATGTATAGACAGGCCCGTAACCAGCCTGGGACACCAGGAGGGGCGAAGAGTTTTCCGAGAGGGGTCCAAATTTTTTGAACTATGTCCAATATTTTTAAATTTATGTCCAACACATTTTTCCAGGGGGGCGAAAAATTATCTAGGGGAGCTTCGCCCCCCTGGTTACGGGTATAGAAGTTCAGCAAACTTTTAGTTTTCCTTGTTTCCTGCTGAGGCATTACCAAATGCCTGAATGCTTCTATGTTAACAGCTGCTTTTTCGAATTCGTGCAACAGTTCTATCATGCTACAGAAATCGGTAATGTAGCCAATGCGGTGAGCGCTTGCGCTGATCAGCCATAGCAGACAAAACATATGCAGTTGTTTCGGACAAAGTGAACTATCGCGGAACACAATCTAAAGCATGCGTAGTGGACGAAAGGTCTCCAAAAACTGGTGAGATGGTTTCTGGACGCAGACGATAACGCAGATTCCCACCACAACCTAATTATTGCTTTCTGGCCCATTTACAATGCTCCTTGAAATTTGCATGCAAATTCATTCCGTGGTATTTGCATTAAGTCGACAAATTAACAAGCAAAAAGTATGGGAAAACAATTAATCTCCTTTGCGCAGGTAATAAAGCTTTTGTAAAATATCAAGCTCAAAGGGGGGGTATTAACCCCAAACTGCCCCCTTGCATACGCCCTTGATGATGACCACAAAACAAAGCATCGATCGCGATTACCCCCAAGGATGACATGAGAGTGTCTCTTTTGCCCTGGACCGCAAAGCCACTATAGTGCCAGTGACTTTGTCCAGCCATGACATGCCGACCGTTTGAGCCAAAGAACTGATCAAACCCTTAAAAGATGCGGAAAGTCTTGCAGTTTAGATTTTCAAAAATTGGAAAATTTTGGATTGTTTTTGTAGATGACAGCACAATGTGGGTAGGTTCATAGGCGTATAGTCAGACGGGGCCAGGGGGCCATGCCTCCCCCGAAACTTTTAGCATATCTTGTGAAGTTTTTTATTAATTTTGGTCATGGCAATTTGCGGCAGGCCGAAGCCTGAATTGCACTTCTTGCCGGGGCGGTTGAGGTGAACGCTCTTATTCAAGGATCGCTACGGCAATTCACTCAGTGGCAGTGGATTGAACACCCAACCTTGCTATTGAGAGGCGGACACTGTACCACTGAGCTACTGCCGATGTTCCAAGCGATTTTGAATGAGGCTTTTGTCACATTGTCATTGTTTTTAAAATCATACAGCGCAAAACGGATTGCTGGGCTTGAAAACCATCAAGCAATGTCTAGAGTTTCTTTCTCTGAAGATCGATGTCAGTTGGATAAACTACTTTGAACTCCAGATGAAGATGCTCGTGGTGGCATTGCAGATTTCCTCGTTTTGGCACAGCAATTGTTTTTTGGCTGATAAGACACATTGGTTTGCCGTCTATCTTGGCAAAACGAAAATCTCCTGCCCGTGCAGGGTTGAAAAACCTGTTTTTTCATGGTCGCAACCAGCTGATATTTTCGGAGGGGGTCAAAATGATAGTAATTTGATGTTGCACCTAACAACTAAACGTCTTTTAGAAAATTTTCGGGGGGGGGGAATTGCCTGGTTGCTCCCTTTGGTTGCGGCCCTGTTCGTTCGTCACCTACTTTCCTCTTCTTCGTTGCCATCTTAAACAAAAGGTTCAAAATATTTGCCGCCTCGACTGAACAGTCGTTTTGATGATGATGAATTATGGTAATTCGACAGTTGCGCCGCCATGTTCTTGTTTGTGTATGTTCCGCGTGCACTCACGCATACATTCCTTGTGTCTTTGTCGTTATCTGTTACGTCACTCGCTCTCTGTTTTGCATGTTTTTCGTGTGATACCTTGCGCGACAATCATGTGAATGTACAGAGTGGACCAGTGCTCTCGCTTTTAGGGATTTTGTCCCTCGACTGGAATTTTGACCCCTTTTAGGGATTTTCGCAAAAGTTTGAAAATGTATATAATGTATCATTTCAGTTTATTTTGCAAATCATGTTTGGTTCTATTGTTAACACTTATCATGGCGATGATTTGTGTTTTTTGAGATTTTTGGAGTTGTATTTGTGAGAGCCTTGGCCTGGACGTAGCGGGCCACAAAATACGCTACTGCGGGCCGAGTGTTGAGTTCCTTTGATGTATTGTATTGTTGCGATCGGAAATCCCGAGCGGCATATGCGCAAAGCTCATGTTTGAACTCTTGTGACATGAACAACCTTTACAGCACATCACGCCATTTTTATGTATTCATGCGCGCCACTGCTGTCAGAACAAAATTACGTAATATCGCTTTCATTTCGAACTGAAGTTTACGCCACGCTTCGCACACGCGTGAAGACTAGTTGTTCATACGCATGTTTTGTGTACGTGCTCAGTGTTTTTTAAGTTGTTTCGAGAGACCAAAACGATCTCCCAAGTTTTTTCAACGGTCTCTCGAAACACAGTGGAACCTCTCTGCACAACCACCGCCACAATACACTAAAACTTCGCTTTAAGACCATCTCGGTACTCAGGTGAAATAGTTGCGACCTCTCAAAATGTCTTAACGGTCACCAAGGCCAAACCTAAAAAATTCTCTTACTGCGCTATGCTTCGGGTACCATTAAAACACAAACACCATCTGAAGTGCGTTAACCAGTGACCTGACGTGTATCCAGAAATTCCAATAGGGGTGGGTAAACAACAACTGAGTCTCAGCAACATTTCAACATTCAATGACCATTAAATTTGCATTTGTGTGGCGTTTTCTTTTTGAACAATTGTATTCAGATTTAAGCCGGCAAATAAGAAGTCTGTCTTTCCTTGAGTTGACAAATTTAAACAGTTTTTAAATTTTGTTTTTAGTGTCGTTGATGAAAGTTGAAACACCTTTAGACTATTCAGACTCTGAGACTGAGTTTTTGGTAAGAATGATTTTTTATTTGCCGATAAGTTGATGGGAAACATTAACGCTCCTCATATTTGTGGCTGAGCCGTCACAGTACATGTTGAATCTTGACAATTGAATATTCAGAATTAATTCTACTGTTGCCAAAAACTGACTATGGCGCAACGAAGAAGAGTTTGAAATTGAATTGTTTTTTAGCCAACGCTTAAGCTTCAACGCATAATATGTATGTCAACGTCATACATATTGAGCTTTAGAACTCTGAAAAAAACAAAAATCTACGAATTGCATATCAGACTACGGTAGCTAACGATACCGACACTGTGGCTAACAATAAGTTTTATTTTTAGCACACCAGATTTATCAGAAGGGAATTTTTGCGATGTCTTGAAATGAAGTTTACATTAGGCTGCGGTGCGCCAGCAGCAGCTGTGAATATCGTTACGCCTTGTTTTCACATTTTTACTTGCGGTTAGTGATTACAAGCGGCAAGGTAGAAGTTTGTATTTCATAATCACCAACTTCCACACAAAGCTTAAATTTCAGGTAAAGGTCAGCTACGGCATAAATACCACAACACTTACATTGTAGGCCTACACAATGTTTGAATGATCATCCACAATTGGTAAACCATACTGCTTCGATTAGCTCCGACTAAAAACTGAAGCAGGATATGTTCCTTACGCAGTTTCGCTGAATTGCGTTGAAGTATTTATTTGGCTTAACACATCAAAAGCTTGATGAACCTGAAAAGTTTTGGCGTAACCTTTTGAAATTGGAAGGGGCAATTCCCTCTGACCACTCACTTGTTCCCGACTGAAACGATGTTTGGACTTGAGCTGGACCCAGACTGCAAAATACTTCAAAGGTTTAACAGGATCAGGACCGGGCTTGGAATAAGTTTATGGAAATGAACTGTGGCGTTTTTCTGTTAAAAATCTGTGACTTGTTACATTATCGGACTCCATTTTGAGTTGGAATTCACATATATTGAATATTTTGGACTGGGGCTGGACTGGGGCTGGGCGTTACAAATTCGGTAGATTCGGATCGTGAAATATGACAGTTCCTCATCTCCGGCGCAAACACCGCTTCGCGCCCTATATACGTCACATATGCCTTATTGCCGATTTCGAGGATTTGAATTGACGCACAATCGAGGCTTCACAAAACAGCAGAATTCATTGCTAGCCATATAAACGCTTTTTAGAAGGGCATGGCATAATAAAATATTTGTACAAAAGCAAATGCATCAGTACGAAACGACATTCTGCTTCTCGCTGCTTAGTTCACTGCGAGTCCTGCGACATATTTTTTTCACCCTTTCATGTTTTTCACTCTTTCAGATTCACACCGCAAAGTTCGATTTGACTGCGTCGTTTCTTCGGACTGTTGAACGTTTTTCACCTTCAACTCTGCACTGCACCTTCATGTTGACATTTCCCTTTATTTTGTCAGCAGATTTCTTTGTGGGTAGATCTTGACATTGTTGCCTCTCTTTTGTTAGGTTTTGTAAATATTGCTGTTCGGATCGGCTAGCACAATCCGACTTTTTCTGTATGCCACCAGCACCAGTGACATTCGTGTGAGCCCTACCTGCGCGATCGCGCGTTTTCGCGAATAGAACTTTCAAGTCTAGAGTTAATCCCGCCTTTTTCTTTTTGGAATCGAATTCAAGGCTGTAGTCAATCCCATCCAATCGAAGCAGTTCTGAGGTAACTTTAATTTTGAGTATTTGGTGTTACGTACTGGTATAGGCTAGAGCAGGGGTCGGCAGCCTACGGCACACGTGCCACACTTGGCGCGCCAAGCAATTTCTAATGGCACGCAGAAGCTGCATGTTTTACATACGGGTTTTGTTGTGATTCACACAGAAGATATACTGGGCTTGTATGAAAATACGGGTACGACTATAGCGTGAGGTCTACCGCGTCAGTTCCCAGATAGCGTGAGGTCTAGTGAGTTTCTATTGCATGAGGTGTGAGGACTGGTCAGTTTCCCTAATGTAAGCTGTTAAATTTACCGCCACGCGCATAGAAAAGGAAGCAAACGGAGCACCTAAACTGGATTCCTCCTCGGCCTAAATGGTTCACATCGATTGGAAGCGCTGCAAAAAAACTGTCGGTACTGTTGGGTGGAACGGCGTGATCGCAAAACTCTAACGCAGTGGCTCCACACTGGGGTGCTGCTTCAGCTTAGGGTGCTGTTTACAATAGCCTACTCATGGGTGCCAAAAATGAATACATTTTTCAATATGCCATGAAAATATGTTTTCAAAATGTCATCAAACCTTAAAGCATATTGCTATGGGTTCGCTGCTTGGTGCAGCAAATTGCCTTTCTCTTCCGTAGGGTACCGCAAGCCAAATCCCTATTATGGAAAGGTAATGTGCATATGGTTCGGCTATTCATTCAAATGAGTGGCCTGCTTGCAGCAACCTAAACCAATTCCTTCTAGGTAGGGTTGCCAGACGGCCGGTATTTCACCGGCCTGGCCGGTATTTTACTGCTAATTTAGCAGAGGCCGGTAAGAAATCGGTATTTTGAAAATAAATGCATTGGAGTAACTCCAAAAAGAACTAACACACAACTTCTCAAATTGTAATGACTCTAGTAGTGAAACGTTTCGGGACAGTTCCTTCAGTGAAGTTCATTTAACCCCAAAATGGGGGCAAATTATTATTACTTGTAACTTAAAAATACTCATAGTCTCTTTGTTTTCTCTATTCCTTTGTTTAGTCATACTTACCAAACTCGTTCATCTTAAACGTGATCTGTACGAGCATTTTTTTGGCAATTAACCGTGAAACCAGCGCAGGTGGAGTTGTTGTCTGAACTACTTCAGGCTATAGCAGAAGAATGCAGGAAAATCATAGAAATGGACAGGAAGAGCGTGACATTGTAGCGACTAGTGGATTTTATACTCGGCTGCGTAAAAAAAGATTTAAAATTGTATTCTTAATAAGTCTTACCAATTCAATATCTTCTTAAATTTCTTTTCGTACAAAGCAGTTTTCATCGTGACTGTGATTAATGTACAAAAATTAATCTCTCGGATAAATATTCTACCTCTATCATTGCTACTATCGCCAATGGCAAAGATATGGATAGGTTATGTTTGAATGCGCATTGTTCACTAATAACTGCAACCACTTGGCCTGCGTCTTATTTCTATTATTGTTTTGATGATAAGATTTTTGTCACAGTTGACAAAAAGGCCGGTATTTTCACAAAAAAATCTGGCAACCCTACTTCTAGAGAGGTTTTCTCTAAACCAATTCCTTCTAGAGAAGTTTTCTCTAGAAGGCCTTGCCTAAACGCTATGGGGTGCCAGCAATCTACTGTGAAACACTAACAACATTATATGGATCCAGCGACAGGGGGACACACACAGGCAATTTTGCGATCGTGTTTGGACTCTAAAACGATAATATATATCAGCGGTCCCCAAAGTCCGGCCCGCAAAGGGGTCGAATCCGGCCCGCGAGCTTCTCTAGGAATGTTTAGTATTGTAACAGTTTCGTGTAGATAAATGAATGTAGGATGTAATTACACAAAAAGTAATTGCTGTAATTGAGAGTTTTATCCCGGTAGGCTTTAAAAACCAAAACAAACCAAGCTTTCCGCTTTAATCTAAAGCTCAACTACAAAAGTTTGAGTTGAAAAGTAATTTGCTCAGGACGTAGGCCATTCGTTTGTGATGTTATAGTTTGCGAACAACACAGACAAGCAAACGCAAACATAGAAAATTGTTTTTTGTTGGAAATTTTTTGTTGGAAACTGCTGCGCACCAGCACCATAACGTTGTACCAAACTAGGGGTTGCCAGGTTGGCATTTTTAATGCCGAATTGCAGACTTTCAGCCTTATTTCAAGCGATTTGGCTTAAGAAATGGCTGTTTGGCATGTTTTGGCTTTTTTAATAGTGTTGGCAGAAAAAGAGTTGTTTGGTATTTTTTTTTAAAAAACTGTCTGCTTTGAGCTTAAACTTTTAGATTTTTTCAGCCCTTTTTACATTTATTGAAGGGGTGCACAACTCTAATGAATATTCAGGCCAAAATTTCGCTTAAAACCTGGTTGCAGGTTACACCATGTCAAATGAATTGCTCATACAGTAAAAACAAACGTCTTTGTTACACAGAACAATATACAACTGTTTACATTTCCATAAACATACATATGAAAGTAGTTCACGAAAAAAACGCTGTGTTGCACACGTTTTTATTGGACCAATGTTAAAAAATTTTGCTTCACGATGAAATACTGTAACAATACGCATTACTGCATCTAAATGTCCATCTGTTACCCTAGTTCGCAGCCTAGATTTGTTTATTTTTATGATTGAGAAGGCTTGTTCTCAACAGTACGTGCTTGCAAATTGACAAATGCAGATTCTGGCATCATTCAACAACACTGGATACGTGTCTTATTCGAGTCGAGAGTAAAAACTAATTAATGAATTTCCTTGGAAAGGGTGGTGCAAAGCTTCGTTTGACTGCAAGTCTTAGAAGTCCGCGCCATTAACGTGTTCTACGTTCAGACCGAATGGTTTTTGAAACGAATTTATCTGCGTCTTCTGGCCATTAAGATCTTGAAAGCGTTTTGAAAAGTTTTCACGAAAGTCTTCACACGTTTTCACATATTTTTCTAAGTCAGGTACCAAGTCTGTCTGAGTTTTATTTATAAATGAAGTCATGCTTTTGAACTGCATCATGTTGTCAGTTGACAATTGCTGCTGAAAGTGCTTCAGTTCACCTTGAAAAGCATTGACTGCATTCAGTAAATCGCTTGCGTGTCATTTTCAAACTTATGGCGGGCCACATTTGGCCCGCGGGCCCTGTGTTGTGTGCCCCTGCTATATAGCATATTTTGCCTAGCGATTTGGCGTATATGGGCCATGTGAACCTGGAAAGCCTGTTATTGTTACTGTGGGTCTCTGTGACTGCTGCACTTTGTAATACTGCAGATTTTGTGGCATGTGACATATATAACATATCAATTGCTTGTGTATCGGATTCAAAGTAATTAAAACTGTGGCATGGTGCTTGTTTGCATTTTCACGACCTGTATTATTTCAAATATTTATAGATATTTCTTATTAAGAATTTTCTATAAGAGTTGATGGCACTGGAGATTAAAACAGCAGTTACATGCAATGCTTCCAGGCTTGGTTCCAAAGTAGCATCGCATTTTTGCTTTTACCTATCCGGGCAATTCAAAACCGACAGCGGTCAGCCTGCTTCGGCTTGTTTGGCATATTTTGACGAGCGATTTGACATTTTTGTCCATCAGGACCTGACAACCCTGTATTGTACATGTGCTTAGCCTTGGTGCCTAAACTTCTGTCGACTCTACATTAGCTTGCATCAGTGCTGCGAAATTTGTAAATTGTAGTGGGCATTTGGAGTGTGAAGCGCAGGCTTTATCTGGCAGTTGTGAAAAGAATTTCAGATGCATGTTTACACGATACTGTTGCGGCCAGTGGCCCAACTATATGGACAAGTACGTACGGACTGGAACCAGTGCTTTGTAATGGACTGCTCATTGATCCATCCGGCTGGGCACAAACCGTTCACATGTTCACACAGCGTTTTACGTAACACGTGACTCAATATTCACGCCGTTCGTTGAA
>JGI24158J21664_10013579_pt1 | contig 10735 bp, 6 predicted proteins | sample Ectturendosymbi3_FD_21664 | JGI IMG/M metagenome (IMG submission 21664)
TTGTCAGTGAAAGAATGAAATCGTAAAATGAAAATCAAGCAGAGGAAACGTACAGTAGTCATAAACAAATTTGCGTAGTGCGTATATCAGTGACCAGAAAATAAAGTCAGTTTATTTTAAATTGAGGCCCTTGCCCCCCTTTATTTACGCCACTGCCGAATACTGTTTATACATTTTTTTATTTTTAGGGTTTGAGGGAGGCCATGGCACAGCGGCCCCCCTCCGTACGCTAGTGATTACAACGTCTTCCATTTGACGGTAATTAGTGTTGAAAAACTTTATTCAGTATAGTCACTGCAAAGTTGCTCAACCATTTCGATTAACGCCCTTTTTAATAAAAGCCTTAACCACAATCATATCTAAACATATCATTTACCCTTGCGATAGGTTTTCAGACTAAGGTTCTTGCCTCAAATTCATCAAGATGAGGGCAACGCCTATTCTAAGGTCTTCTTGTTGAAATGAACTTTTGTATGACTACAAATGATACCGTTGGACAAAGGAAACTTTTACGAAATTCACGCTGCCTATCGGCTGGCTCTGATTCACTCTACTTGCAGTTCAAATTAACAATCTGAGCTCAAAGTTACCCACGCAAACACAGCAACTGCACTACCTCGCTTCATGAACGTCATTTTCCGACACCATTACGTCATGCAGAAAAGCAGCAGTGGGATTGAAACTGTGCAACGTTAACTAATGACTGGGCTACAGCTTATGCACTTACTGAAAATATCACACTGAACATTAAAAAACAGCTCGACATGTGCCAAGAAATGTTTTTTTTTAATAATTTTGGCGACGGCAATTAGTGGCATGCCGACGCCTGAAATATGCTTCTTACCGGGGTAGTTGAGGCGAACGATCTTGCCCAAGGAGCGCAACGGTGATTCACTCAGTGTTGGTGAATTGGCCACACAACCTTCCAACTGAGAGGTGGACACTCTACCACTGAGCTATTGCCGCCCCAGCGAAATCTTCTTGGCCAATGCCTAGGTGTCGGGCAGTGGCGTAACTGGAGGTTTGAGCCAGGGGGTGCAAAACGTAGCTGAAGGGGACCCACTGGCTACTGTAGGGGTCCACTAGCCAACACACTCAAAAAAAGTTAAGGAATAGGCTAATAGTAAATCCGAATATCGTGGATGTTTATACCAGCTAAAAAAACGAAAACACCTCAAAAACGCAAAAAACAACAACCTACTGAAAACGAAAAGAATGCTAAATACCAAAATTTCAGGTAAAGGGGACCAAGTTTTTACATTTAGTTTGCCTTGCCCCCAGTCAGTTACTCCACTGGTGTCAGGTGATGTTATGATGTGCAGTTGGGGCGTTACTGAGGAACCAACGATAAGAGAAAAAGGATTAAGCTAGCCTTGACTATTTGCCGTGATTTCATGCAAAGCCTTTTTCATCAGATTTTGAGAGACCGGAGCCCTAACATTTGCTAGTCTGCCGTCGAATGTCATCTCTTTCTTTTGTTCAAAGGACTTTTGAGTGGGNTGGCGGAAATGGCTTTGTCTGGCGAGGAAGGTGTAGGGAATGGGGCACAATTNCCNCCTAAGTAAGTATGTAAAAAAAGCCCTGATTTCAAGACAAACATTGGGGCACTTTAGCACATTGAATTTGACCCAGGCGTTTGAGTAAATGTTTCATAATTTGCTCGCTCTACAGCCAAATGTCATGTTTTTTAGGCTAGCCTACCAGTCTAGGGATTCTAAACACAAAAGTTTAAAAGAGTTAGAACTTTTAAAACTTTTAAAAATAATAACAAAGAGCCAGAACTTTTAAAATCCTTTAAAAAATTAATTTTTAATCAGCAAAGCGCCACCCCCCAAACAGTGCCGCGCCCCTCCTGCTACGCCACTGGAGGTGTATGAAACCTGTTACTCTAAATCTTAGTAGTCAGCAAAGCGCATACATGCATCGAAATTTGACGTGGAGTAAAATTTTGTGTGTTTTCATTGGTTCCCTTACACAACGTGGGTTGGGTAAGGAATCATAATCCGATTAAGTTCCCTAGAAGAAAGGTTTATTGAAAAATGGAAATCTGTGATGGCTTTTTCGTACTTTTACGTGGTGGCTCTTTCGTAGTCTTACGCCGAAGGTTATTACACGCTTTCTTGCTGAACTTTTTAAGTGTTGCAAGGCAAAGTAACCAAAGTGCGTGTTGCCTTTAAGGTTAAAAAATTTTTACTTGGAAGATTTGTAGACTCTAATCAACAAGCAATCTTGGAAATATTGCACAAAATGAAGGATTCACCCCTTCAGCATTCCATCGCTGTCTACGCCAATAAACAAGTATTGTTCTCTGGTAGCCTGTTGCCATTTTGAGCCAGAGAGGAACCTGCTCACTGCATCAACTAGAACACTTCGTCTAACAGAGCTTCATGAATATGATGAATATGATTGCATCTTCGTAATCGGCCTTTTTTCTTGATATACGATAGCAAAGTTTGTCATCAAATTATTGACCGAAAGACAGATTAGGTAGTACATCTTACTTCTGATCACATAATGTTGAAGTATCTCTTTAAAACAGGACTTGTGTTGGTTATGACAAATGACAGTGTGCATATGTATACTGGTATGGACATGTGCTTCGCTTGCCACCGCACCATCTATCTCGGGCTATCCTGGACTTCGACCTTGGCTCGTTCGGCTGGAAACGACCCCGAGGAGCCCCACGCACCCGTTGGTTTGACGTGGTCAAACGCGATCTTTACTAGCTCGGCCTCGATCCAGCCACAATTGAACCCCTCGCGCAGGACCGTGATAAAGGACGGGCTCTCGTGAATCTGGTTGGCTCAACGCACGACGGGCGCCGTGCACGAGACACGATGATGATATGTATACTGCGGATTGACTGCTGAAATTGCTTCTATCACCATACATATAAATTAGTACTTCGCATTTTATGTACAATTGACTTTTTTACCCTAAGTGACCCTTTATAAAGACATTAGCATTAAAGAGAATGTATGAGAATTAGTTTAAAAAATTTACAGAGCACCTTTTGGAATTCTGCAGCGGTGCACAAAATCTTGCTCATGCTTTGTACCACCGTGCATAACGTTGTTTTGTCAACTTCACCGACGTGCACAAAAGCAAGTGTTGACATATACACCTAATTAGTGCTGCAAACTAGTGTTGACAAACGAAAAACAATGTTGCAAGAAAATCTTTACCTGGCGTACAGGCTAGGTGTCGAGGATATCACAAGTCTGATTTTTGATTTGCTAAAAACTGAGAAAGTGCTGTTTTAACCTTTCCATCCTCAACACAACTGGTATGCTTGAGACTTAGATGTTTATGTTTATGACGCCGGCTGACCAAACCTTTAGCAGCCAATTTTTGATATACCGCAGCTTTCTTATTTTTCTCGATCAATAAACATACTTCAAACCCACATTTCCCACAAAAAAGGATGCAATTATATTTTTCACTATTGCGAGGCAATGGCGCAACAGTCATCTGTCAAAAAGAAATCCTGATGATGAAGTCGTGAAGTAGTCTCATAAACTACACATGCAAGTGTGCTTGAGTGAGGAGTCTCCGAAGTTCCAGATGGGTTGCGACTGCAAACAGGTTTAGGTGAACAAAATTGTTGTTTTCACTGTAGCCAAAAAGTTTCACGTTCTCGTATTTGCTCCTTTCATCGGTTTCGTGTCAAGAGAAAACATCCGCTTCAAGAAATATACCTGTTGTAAACAATTTTATTAATCCTCCGACAGTTTTTCTTTGTTCAAACCGACTGACACAATGCATAAATATCCTCTACATCAGGGGTGCACAACCTGCGGCCTTCCATAAAAATGTATGAGGCCGTGCACATTTAATTTTATTTTTATTTATGTATCTGCAGCGCAGATACATAAATAAAAAATAAGTTCATGGTCCATATCACACTCATGGTCCATATTACAAAGGTAATCGAATAACACAAGAGCAAAACAATGGTTCGTCATAGCGCATTACAGAGAAGGTGTTGGTTGATTTCTTTTTTTTTGAGCCAGTTGTTCTAACCACTGCTTGGCCGCACTAGATCTCGGGGCAGGTGTTGAGCAGCCAGTAGCTTGTCTCATCGTCCAGAACCGTCAGGCCGTGCAGTCCATGAGGAGGTCGATGGACTGGACCAACATTGTCGACGGTTTGTTCTTCTGCGCCGCAGAGGAAGCCATACCCCATTTGTACAGAGAGGAGCGGAAACGCCCGACACCTGTGCCGAGGCGGTTAAGCCGGACTCAGGATCTTCTTGGGAGAGTCGGTCCTGGGGGTTGAGTGCCAGTGTCGGGGATGAAAATGCAGAGTCTTGTGGGGTTGTCCGCCCACTCCGCATTCCATTGGTGATCCACCCAGTGCGCCGCATGTATTTTGTTGTTGTCAGATGAACTGATGAGTTGTTGTGCNNCGGGTACAAATGGTTGTCTCGATTTGAGGCGCCTTGCATCTGCACTCGATGGACGGGTGAGCCCTGATTGGANCAGGTGTCTAAGCTCCATGGCACGACGTGTTAGAGACAGTGTGGCTCCGTTGCGACGAAGCTCTGCAGGTTTCAACAGGTTTGAAACCTGCAGGTTTGACGCCTGCGAGGATTGGAAGGTTGTCTGCTGGTGTAGAAGGCAGGCATCCAGTCACAATTCGCAAGGCATCGTTGATGGCGGGAACGATAAGGCGGNTGTGAGCACTGCGGCACCAGAGAGGAGCGCAGTACTCTGCGGTTGAATGCACCAGGGCAAGGGTGGCTGTTTGCAGNGTTGCTGCTCCAGCACCCCAAGCGGAGCCAGNAAGCCGCNTCAAGAAAACGANGNGTGATGTCAGCTTCTTGCGAAAGTCGGCGATACGTGAGCGACCTGTCCAACGTTACTCCNAGGTATTTGCTCGGAGCAGAAGGGCAGGGTTTCGTTCTTGAGGTTGACTTTCAGCTCACATTTAGTTTCCTTGTTGTTAAGGTGGAAGGCTGCCGACACCGTTTTGTAGCACTGAGCTTCCAGGTCTGGGGGTACTCACCTCCGGTTTCCATGTCCTTNCTCAGCACCCCTTCCACTGCCTGTCNTTCTCCATCAGCATCCATGATTGCTAGATCGTTGGCATATGCATACTTTCTGGAGATGGTGGTTGGCAGGTCAGAGATGTAGNTGTTGAAGANAAGGGATGCCAGGACGGATCCCTGTGGGACGTCGTTCTTGAGGCGTCGTAACCTGCTCCTTTTATTGTTTCCGGTGGTAAGGGTGAAGCTGCGATTGCCAACCATCTCCATGATTATGTGGACCATGTGTCTATCAGGCAGCAATCAAAGCAGCTTGCAGGTGAGGCCGCGATGCCACACAGTGTCGTAGGTTGCTGTGAGGTCGACAAACACAGCTCCGGCCTTCTTTTTAGCTGAAAAGCTATCCTCGATGTCCTGTGTCAACAGGGTGACCTGGTCTACGGCCGACCTCCCGTGGCGAAAGCCCGCCTGTTCCTGTGGGAGCAATGGGTCGATGATTGGTTCGACACGAGCGTAGATGAGTCTCTCGAGGATTTTAAAGAGGACGCACAGCAGAGATATGGGGCGATAGCCCTTTGGGTCCCCCAGTGCCTTCTCTGGCTTAGGGATCGCAACTTCTAGTGCTCCTCTCCAGATCTTTGGAATTTTGAGTTGGCGCATGCAGGAATTGAGGAGGTCGCAGAACCAAGATTTGAGAGCCTGCCTGGCGTGGAGTATAAATTCCAGGAAGATGGAATCCAATCCTGGAGATTTTCCTGGCTTCAGGTGTCTGAGGGCAGCCACAAACTCTTACGGCCTGATGGGTTCGGAGACACTGCGACCCTCAAGTGTTGGAATCTTCCATAGGTCGAACAACTCCTTGTTGACGAGCCTGGTGGACTCGCAGCTCCCGGTCCTGTGTGCCCCGTTCTTCACGAGTTACGAAGCGATAGAGTTTGTCGAGATGGGGCACAAGTGAGAGGAGTGTCCAGACTTGTCAGTAAGTTTGTTGATGGTTCTCCACGCCTTGCGGCTTGAGTGCGAGACGTCGGTGGAATTAAGAGCTTCCTCCCATCGCTACTGCTTTTTCTGTTGTAGCCGAGATAGTAGGGACGAAGCGGCTCTATCAGAGTCAGTCCCCACTGGGGCTCGGATGAAGGAGCGATAGAGGGTCTCGCACTCTTTGTCCCAGCATAGAACATAGTTCTTCCGACGGCCACGTGGGTTACATTGTTTGGCGGCGGATAGTAGGCTCTCGCAAAAACCCTGGTATGCCCTCTCAATGTTTGATGTGTCCGGAGGTGGCATCTCTCGACGAATTCACCTGCGAGAAGGCAAAAGCGCTTCCAATCAGCCTTGCGAAAGTTTCAACGCTTCACTGGATCGCTGTGGGCAGGAACTTTGAATCTTGGTGGCATTATGAGGGAAGGCTGATGTTGTGACCGCGGGAACTTTCCCGGAACATGTCTATCCGGCAGTCAGCTGTCCTAGCCGAAACTCGCGAAGGCCAGGTCCGGGTTAGTGCCGACGTTCCATCGGTGAGAGAAGAAGCTGGCTGTTTCCTCTACGTTATGCAACAGTCCAAGGTTGTTGGATGTTTCCCATTAGTCCAGGCTCTCACCGTCAGATGTTTTGTTGCAGCCACAGTTGATATGTTAGCAGTTGAAGTCACTTATGTACAGACTGGGGTGTGGGAACGTCGAGTGGCCGATGATGTAAATCGTGAGCGTGGAGGTTTGTAGAAGTTCATTATCTTATATCCTGCGAGGTCTACGCACAACCACTCGGTCTCTGATTGTTCTGGAGACTGATCGACCAGTGACCATTCCAACCGCTCGTGGACAAATGTGGCAAGGTCGTGCTTCCTGCTCAGGNCTGACCCAGCTAGTGAGAAGTTGGGAATCACTAGCTTGTCTGCAGTTGTGCAGCGGGTCGCCTGTAGGACGATAATGAAAGCCTTGTTCTTAAAGTTTAGCTTCTCAATGACGGAGATGTTGTTTGCAGTGAGCCACTCGGTGTTCAGCTGGAGTATGTTGGATCGTGGGTCATCTTCGGCAGCATTTCTACTGCCACGCCCTGAGAAGGACGTGTTATGACCCATCCCATGCGGAACATATCCAGTGCGGGTAACAGTGGTTGCTCTCGTAGCGACAGGCTTAGTTGACATTTGTAGCGAATGTCGTACAGGGAGGTCAGGGCCACGTGAAGGCAGCTGTCATCCTCCTCGTTGGCTGATAAGCACTGTTGGTTGATAAGCTCTGTCAACGATGAGAGAAGAGCAAAACACTTAAACAGCGCTTAAAATATTGACGGTATGGTGGTCGTAAAAACTCTTTGCCTGCTACAATAGAATACTAAGTAGAAAGAGGGCTGTACTTACGTGTGTGGAAGGAGGAAAGAAGCAATGAACAAAATTAAAATATCTGAACTCACTGGCGGCTGTAATTCATAAAATTAACGTAATGCTACTGGCATAGCGTAAAGATTGTGCACCTCTGCTCTAGATCATCAAAACAGAGGTACTAGGACAGTCGGTAACATATTTTAGTCTCAATTAAAGTTTCTGTCAAGTCTTAATCAAGGTTTTAAATCTGATTTTTACCACTTTTGCTGGCAAAACTTTTTAAACAAATAATTCATATTACAGGTTCTGAGAACCGAAAAGCTTGCATCGCTGGAATTTTCAAACGAAGATTTCTCTGAAATCTACTCAGAACATTTACCTGACCAAAGCTTACAAACATGACAAGTAGTATCAGCACGAAAGATATCTTAGCGACAATATCGTTGTTTGAAACGACCAGCTTCCAATCTCTTCCAAGCATCGCTTTTGTGTGCGTGATAGCCGATCTGATCAGTATTGTGTCCAATACGATTTTATAGAGACGGTCCTACAATCAAATAAAAATAAATTAAGGCTTACAAAGCAAAATTGGTAAGACTGTTAATTTCACGCGCCTAACTGTAAAACCCATAGAACTATATTTCCTAAATCAGCTTGTGGAAGAGTTCTGAATGCAGAAATTGTTCAGTTAATAAATTTCGCAATGAAACAAATCGCTTTTTTATTACTTCTGAAAAATGTTTGCGGTTTCATAATGGAAAGCTGGAAACGAATAAGAATCAAAATAGAAACAAAGTGACTATACTCGCTTTGTACTCCCTTTCGGAGTGTCACGAGTGGTCTGCGGTGCCCATCTTTGTTTACGTGCACAGTAGGCAACGCGGTTACTTTCGCAGTGAATGCTGTACTGGTGCATGCCAATGATAGCACTGCCAGTGAAGCCTTACCCTGCACCCATCCATTAATGGCCAGCACGAGGCTGGACAGGTCTCAAGTACCGATTTTCAAGTCTGGGTGTGACCCGACCGGTGCTCGAATCCAGCCTATCCAGCTTCAGCGGGGCGTGTTCTACCTTATTGGACCACTTAGCCGATGATTTAAATATAGATAAAATAAACCAAAATTTAAATCTAAAAATAAATGTGTTGTAATAATTGGCTATGAAAAACATTTTCACGGCAAGCCCAAATTTTTATGATTAAGTTTTGGAGGAAACGTTCATGTTCAGGTTAAAGTTGGATTTCGATACTCTAGTTCAATTGAGCCTTACTGGGCCAAAACTTACGTCGCCATCGTAATGAGGGCCACACATTGAACGACTTACTTTGTTCTCAACAAGACTAAAATATGGCTTGAGGTACTGAAAGTGTGGTAGCCTGTTTGCGTCATGTGAAAATTTTTTATATTAAAAAAATCCCTCCACAGATTTCTTCATATAAATTTTTTTGTTTTCACCAAAAAAATGAAATATTTCAAGAAAAACTACCATGATTGAGAAATTCGTTAAGACTGAAATGTAAATCTCTTCTCATAAAATTGTTTTTCCAAGAAAAAATTTCATGACATATGCATTTTTTTGCTGCGCCCAACTCTGCCAACTAAGTATTTCCCAATTAATTTTGCGAATAAGCTATATTGTAAATTCATATGCTACTTGCTTGTTTTATCTAATGAATCAACGTTAATTTTGTTTCGTTTGTGATATGTTGCTTTGCATTCTTTCAGCGTACTGCAGCAAGCATACCACAGCATTGCCAAACATACCACGCAGAAGAAATATCAGTAGATTCCTTCTTTGAAGAACATCAGCTTTCGTGGACTAACTGCGTGTGTGTTTGTGCCAACCATGGGCGTCCGGAGAAATTTTTCCAGAGGGCAGAGCCGGATTAAAGGGTAGGGGGCCCGGGGCAATTTTTACTGGAGGGCCCCTATGACGTAATTCATGACATCATCGCTTGTAAAATTTACGTTTTCGCTGATTCGCAACGTTCTCGTTTGCTTGTAGTCGATTATGTTCCTGCCGTATTAAGTCGATTGTTAGCCGCCTTTGATTGTAAGCCGCACGAAATGGTGTTACAAATCAATGTAGGTTCTTCTTGTTGCGTATGGAGGTTTCCCTCCGAGTTGCATGCTTTGGTTGTTGCGGAAAGGCGCGCACAATCAATACGGGCACGATACAAGAGCGTGATACAGCACGTAATTGCATAAACCGCAGTCGCAATTTTTGGGCCACCGCGGACGGTTAGGTTTCTTGCTCAAGGGAACAACTGGCGAGGGGGATCGAATTCCTGCCTCACGATTGTGAGGCCAGCTCTTTACCGAAAGAGCTAACCGGTCAATGTAGGCTGCCCTTGATGGTAAACCGCACTTGAACATAGGTTACCTACGGAATGGGATATTTCGGATGGACTTTAGATCAATGTTGTTGCTTCCAAATTTTTGAACTTACACACAGCGTCAAGCCTACTCAGTTGCTCTAGAAAAATTTCTACTGTTGGCATTCATGGCCAAGGTGGACAAGAATATTTGTCAGACGTCCATAGAACAATCTTAGGCGCACTTGACATTTGATTGTAAGTATGTGAGTTGGAGTTTGCCTTTGACCGAACTCTGGCATCCCGCTCTGCCAAACGCGTGTCCGCGTTCGCCCAGAGGCAACCTCTGGCACCCCGCTACTCGAACAGGAGTTCACACTCCGGGAGGCAACTGTTGGCAAGGGATTGGAAGTACGAATATATTCGTACATCAACAGGCAACCGACAGAAAGAAACAACGAACATACTCTTAAATTAGCTGTGAAATGCAATCAGAATAACTACGCGACAGCTGAAGCAATAATTGCCGTCCAGGCTTAACTTTTGTGTAAAGTTTACACAAACTCACAAACGCCTCGTGCCAGCAAAAATAAACGTCACAAGCCACATTTCCTTCCACACATGGTCACAGTCGCACTAAACTCTTCCAAACTACCGGCGAAAGAGAAACCATACCTGCCCTCAGAAATACAACAAAAATGCTTATCAAGCAAACATCCTTTGTAGTTTAGCCATTGAAGTATTTAAAAAAACACACTTTTTTCGTATAAAAGATCTGCGACCACCATCCCCCAAACTTCCCGTGACCGAAACGGCGTCGCCGAAACAGGGTCACCAAATCGGCGTCGTCGAAACTGCATCGGTGAAATGTCCTAGACCCGGTGACCTATGCCTCTGAGATGCATTCGCGACGTTCGCGTACCCTTGCATTTCCCATGTAACTGGCAACCCCAGTATCAATGATGCTTCCACTACTACAACTGCCTTCTGCTTATCATAATTCCTCCTATGACGGATGTGCACGTGATGCTGAAGAAAATCGAATGCGAAAGAAGAGTTTGGTCGACAAAACGTAGCCAAGGAAAGACTGAGCGTCATCTATACCTTTCG
>JGI24158J21664_10013580_pt1 | contig 10734 bp, 9 predicted proteins | sample Ectturendosymbi3_FD_21664 | JGI IMG/M metagenome (IMG submission 21664)
CAAAGTCTCATCAAACAATATAAACGAAGTAAGTTTAAAGTAACTACAAAGGTTTTACGGAATAGGTTGAACATAGCCAAAAGATCTTACGGATTATCAAATTCTATTTTTCAAATGCGTTGAAAGACTCTAGCGTTTACGGTTATCAACTACATACGTGAATTAATTACTCAAAAATTAGATGACAACGGGATCCATTCTATTACGGGATCCATTCTATGTATGGATTCTATTGGAATAAGAGCTGATGATGCCTACTTCGTAGGCGAAGTACATACTCTGCAAGATCTTAGTGTCTAATTCTTTGAGGAGTAAGGATTTCTTTTCCATAGACAACGGGATCCACTTCTTATATGCGCGAAAGTTTTGTAGAAGGCCCATACTTCGGAAGTCAGTGCCTTAGAGCAAAGCCGGTGCTCGGCTTCGGTTGAACGTGCTGTGTTGATGTACATTAGAAGCGTGTAAATACAGTACAACAAGCGCAGTCGTAATGGCGGCCGCAATGTCCTCTTGCTCAAGTGTAATATTGGGCGCTAATGCAAGACAGGTTTATGAGCAAATGATGGCATTGATCCAAAGTAGAAGCTTGGAACTTCACTATCAAAACTTTTAAAACTTGTCAATTTGTCAATTTGCCAAAGCTATTTCATGTCTTAAATTATTTTCACTAAGTGAATATCATTTGCGAATTCGTTCAAGTGTTTTTCTTGTGGAAATGTTTGACCTTCGGGACAAAGAGCTGAAATATGCGAAGGAATTGCTTCTGAATCATTAAAGAAAATCCGTTCACAATTTTATGACGTTCCAGGACATGTGTGAGTAGAGTTAAAACTGCAGTCACGAACCACTTACGTAAGATGTTTCTAAGTCGTATACACGAAACAGCGGAATGCAATACTGCGGCCAGGATAAATTCGGATAAATTAACTGAAACCAATTGTTAATGCTTTCACAAATCTTTTGCTACTAGGACAAGCAACAATCTGCTGGCGGTACTATAATCCAGTTCCATCTCACACTGAAATGCACGAAATATCAATCTTCCCATTTCTGCGAATGTTTCTTAGTTTCGAAATGAATTTTTCAACACCACGACCGCGGTCTGACTAAATTTCACGCATGATTGCGAGCAACTACAGTACTGGTGTGTGTCGTTGTAAACAACTCTAGTTACCCGATCGTCAAAAACAACAACAAAGCTTATCATGCATTTGGGAAACATTGAATGCAGGCTAGAGGGTTTCTAAATTATCGTTTATAATATTGCTGGCCGAAAGTTATCTACTGTATATGTCAACCAAACGAACGTAACGGGAAATTAAGAAAAAACTGGGGGGGGCAACAGGGGGCCAAGCAAAAATATGTGGGGGGCATGGCCTACCCAGACCCCCCTTAGAATCGCCACTGGTCACCCCTAATTGTCTCTGAAGTGTCGGCTGCCAAATCGTATCAGTTTTGACGTTTTTCACCGATGCATCTGCAAAGTTGAAACGAGGGCACATGTGAGTTGAAACGAGGGCACATTGCAAAGTTGAAACGAGGGCACATTGCGTAACAATAACATGGCAACAAATCTTCAAAGGTTCAGTTGCGGTCGTACGCGTTTTGCCGCATGTGACTGTTGAACGCAGACATCTTTGGCAGAAAATGCTGCGAGACAGTGACTGCTAATAGCTTAGTAGTTTTGTACTGTGCAGTGTGAAAAGAAGCATGAATGAAAAAGAAGCATTGCTGCGCTAGCGAAGCGCGGATTTTGCGACTGCTGCCGTAGCAACAGGGGCGTAACGAGGTTAGATTGTGCCCGGGGCAAGAAGCAGGTTTCGCGCAGCTATGTTTGAACCTGAGATCTTTCGGAAGCAAATGTACTGTACTGAAGAAAGTGTTTGTAACATTGTTGGGACTTTATGGCGTTCCTATAGTGAGTCGACGCCCGGGGAATTGTGCCCCCCTTGCCCCCCTCGTTACGCCCCTGCGTAGCAGGGGTCATTTTCGTTATGGTGTAGAAAGGGCAAAGCGTTTTGTGAACGTGCATTGGCATTGTATCGTCAGCAACATGGAGAGGATAAGCAAAGTATCGAGCTTGCCCCCTGGAAAAATTTTTGCGGACGCCCGTGCTTCTGACTTGAATTTTTTCAAGTTTTTGGAATTTTCCGACATGTTTTGATTGTTTCTTACCTGCAAATACAACAAACAAAATATTTGAATTGTAGAAATTTTAATAAACCATTTCTTTGTAATATTCAAAGTCTCGAGACCTGAAACCTTCGAGACCAAGACCGAGACGAGACCTGAAACCTTCGAGACCGAGACTGAGACTCGCAAAAATAGGTCTCGAGACGAGTCTCGAGACCGAGACCAAGTCTCGAGACTCCATCACTGGTTGCATATTTAGCCAATGTCACAATCGGATATGGATTGATATCGGATACTAAATTTCAGAAATTTTCGGATAAGGATTGGATATGGATATGCAAAAGTTTTTTCGGATGTGGATCAGGAGTTAAAAAATCAATATCCGCTCACCTCTGTCAGATGGAGCATTGCTAACGATGCAATGCAAATGGACGTTAACAAAACGCTTTATCCTTTCTACACTATAAAGAAAATGCCCCATGTTACGGTAACAATCACCAAAAATACGCTTCGTTGGCAGCAATAGCCAGGTATATTAGCATTACGACAATTTACACAGTAGGCTATCTGCAGATTTTCACCGCAGGGAATTTCTTTTCACGATTTTTCATTGCCATGATCTGTAAAGAAAGAAACATTGGATTGCCATGGTTTTCAAGGAAAACACAAATTATGACTTTATTTAATTGGCAAGCAGGGCCGCACCCAGCTGAAATATTCAACTGAACTAGCAACTGAACATGTTTTTGAAAATTTCTGGGCGATTGCCCGGTTGGTCTCCCCCTAATTGCGAGATCAGCTGGCAAGACCTATTAGCATCACCTAGAAACAAGAGCTGCAAACGCCTGGGATCTCATCCAAAGCGATCAATAAAACCTTGCTACAAAAACTGGACAATTGAGTAGACCTTTATGTTGACACAACTACGGACAAACTCACCAAAATTAGAAAAACACGCAAGTTTTGCAAAATTGACCTGGTGAATTATGAAAACTCGCCACAGCAAATATAGCTTTGCACTCAGTATTTACTCAGACGTCAGAACTAAGCCTTATTAAGACGTATTCCCACAAGCCTGTTAAGACGTATTCCCAATTAAGACGCATTCCCACAAGCCTGCATAGATGTATTCTAACAAGTCACGTAGTTTTATACTGCATGAAAAGAAGCCTGCATAAGTGTAGTTTGACACTCAGGCACATTGATCACACTCGCACTAATAATGGATTTTTCAAACTTGTGGAAGCATTGCTATAGACTCACTCATGCTTCTTTTCACAAAGTATAAACGTACGTGGCTTACCTCTATCAGCATGTCACTGTCTCGCTGCATTACCTGCCAATATGTATGCGTTCAACAGTCTCATGCAACAAAACGCCTGCTACCGTAATATAAAGTGAACTTCTGCAGATATGTTGCCATGTTACTGTTACGAAATAAAGACCATCAGTAGAACAATTCGCTCGCTACTTTCGCAACACGCCTCTGCAGGCAAAGGAGGGGCCATGACTGCACTGCCAGCTCAACACTGCATGACACTATAACTGTGAACCTGACCGTTGTGCAGTGTGAGTTTCACACCGGCAAAAAACGGTCATTGCAAGAATCAAGGCAATTAATTGGGACCTAAGATGCCGACTTCAGGTTTTTCCAGAAATATTTGGTTCTTAATCCTAATTGCCATGGGGGGAAAATGCCCGTTTTGTCCCGCCTGCGAACGCCTATGCGATCATTGACTATTTTATATCAGGTTTAACAAACAAGGCCAGCTGATCTAATGAAACGAAGAAACGTTTTTCACTAATTGTTAGCATAAGTTAATTTTTAGTATCTTTCCCGATTAAGTAATGTGCAGTACAAAAATATTTTTGGCGATGATTTTCTGTGAAATCAAGCGTCACGTCAACACCTTTTTAGGTCTGGGGGATGCATCCCCTGCATCACCCCTGTGTCCGCGCCTGAACCACTGGTCTAGTGAGACCAGGGCCGGCCTTTAGCCGATTGGACCGATTGCTTCAAATCGGGCCCCGCGCCGAAGGAGGCCCTACGCTATGCCTGCTAACGCAAACTTACATTTTCAATCAAGGCTTCTTGTACAGTGCCGGCGCAGGGCCCGCAGTATTTTTTAAACTAATTTTCAGTAATTGTCAGATATCTGATTAATGATTGAACGTTAAACTAATGTTTCAACAGTTAAAAATTTTATAACTTTATTTAGAACCCACGGTAACTACTGTATATTTAATAAGTGTCTACTTTGCCTCATAAGGCAAAAGCACTGCTGGAGCTATTTTGCCAATAACTTTACATGATTGGTTTGAAATGGTCACATGTCAAGTTAGAAATGCATGACCTGCTTATTTGACCGCGAAGTCTGCCACGGCTCGGTCTGACATGCATGTAAAAGTGTTGTCACAATTTTAATGCTGGCAAGCTGTTAGAGGCTTCTCGTCAGCGTTGCGTGAAGTGTAGGCTAAACCATAACCTTTAAACGTTAGTGGATTGTTTCTTTCTGTATTATACTTGTCACGTGACAACATCGACTAATCATGTTCGACTAAAGGCAAAACAGCCCCGGCTTAGCGTTTGCATCATGAGGAAAAATTACTTGGAAGATTTCGCAGTGTTAACAGGAGTCGGAGTTGATGATTTCCAATTTTTCCAGTCGGCGTTGGAGATTGGAGTCTTTGAACAGGAAACAGGAGTGGACTCGGAGTCAACAAAATATGACTCCACCATCTCTGGTTAAAAACCTTCAAAACCAGAGATGGCCATGGATTTCGCAGTCGACTCAGGCAGGATTCTGCGTTTTTTTCGGAGCCGGGGTCAAATATTTTTGAAAAACTGGACCCGGATCATGGGGCACTTTTAATTTTCGACATCAGCAGGTGTCTGCGTGGTCTTGATGAATGTCATTTCGTAGGTAAAACATTGCTAAATTTCGGTTGTACCGATCGTTGCAGGAGTCTGAACAAGAGTTGGTTTGTGAAATTTCAAAAATTTCGAACCCGGTGTCAGCGAAATTTCTGACTTGCGAAGTTTCTGACTTCACGCCATGTGCGCATGCAAAGTGCGATATTCTATATATCGGGTTAGGGTTTGGGCTAGGCTAGAAAAAGAAAAATAATAGATGTCTGAGACTAAGTCCAATATTTTTCAGTGGTTACAGTTATTCCCGTACTGTAGCTTATGGTGGGCATTTGACATCTAACCAAGAAGTTTAAATTTACACAACGCACATCAAAAAAGTAAGCGCCGATCTTTATTCCTTTACTTTGAGAAGCAAAATAACTGACAAGCAATAGTACGTCAGAAATTTGCTTGACACCGGATGCGTATTTAAAAATTTTGGAATAGGAGCGGAGTCGGAGTCTGAAAATGTGACTCCGGACACCTCTGTTCAAAACACAACTCTGCAGCGTTTTTTTGTTTTCTCAGAAAAGAAACAACAAATCGTAATTTTAAAGCCTTCCTCACAGCAAACAGGAAAAATTAAACAAATTAGCCTAAGACAGAAATACAAATAAGTTTCGGCCAAACTGTATTGCTTCAAACGCGTATTGCACAACTTTCCGGATATCTTTCAATAAAAGAATTATGCCTGTGTGTTGGTGGCTGTGCATTTATGCAGATTAAAGACACAAAAAAATTGAAGGTTGCATTGATTTCAGTTTGGCGTGCGACACCGAAACGTTGATCTTGCTTTATCAGCACTGAATCGCGAAAACGTGTCCAAATCGCAAAAGAATAACTGGTTGCTTCAAACGGAAATTGGACAACTTTTCGCTCATCCTTCAATAAAAATTTTAACGTGTGTGTTAGTGTATTTCTACATATTAAAGTTACAAACATTTCAAATTGGTGTGCGATACCGAAATGTTAATCTTGCTTTATCAGCCCTGATCGGTGAATCTTGTCTAATGTCGCAAAAAACACACGTTACTTCAAACGAAAGTGAAACAACTTTCCGGCCATCGATCACCAAAAAGGTTTATACATGTGTGTTCCTGTATTTATGCAGATTAAAGGTACAAAAGAATTGCGGGTCCGGTTGCACACATTTCAATTTGTTTGTCTTCTACAACAAAGAAGCTGTTTGCAAAATTTCTTCGCTGCAATCAAGTCTAAATTGCCGAAATTTACAAAGAAAAGAATATCTGGTTCTTCATAAAAGATATTGATATCAAACTTACAGTACCACTTCTAAAATCACACTCTCTTACAACGGGTAGGGGTATTCTCTGACATCTTCCCTTACTGAATGTCTGTTTCAACGCGCCGCACCCGCTCCAAGTAGCAGAGGCGAATTTTCATTTTCGGGGCCCATAGGTTATTTTAAATTGGGGCCCTTCTGGAAGGTTCGCGACGACTGATGCCATAAAAATCAGCACTACACGTACTCGCTACATTCACTGAACAAGTTGTTCATATTTATAAACATATATTACTTTCTTCTGAATTCCCTCGATATCAGGAACAAAAACAGTCATAATGAAGCTAACGAAAAAGCCAGCGGTGAAGTTATCTGACAACACTCCCATTACACATTTATTGATTACCCTATGCAATTGCACGGTTTGCAAATGTCAAGAGCTCGCTCTGAATAAAGCACTTGTACTTTTTACGACACCTAACAGCCTGTTACTGTACATAGTCGGCGATTGATGGGACTTTTGTCTGCAAAATCGCTGAAAATTTTGTCATACTTCATCTTTCTAGATAAAGCGTCTTCAGCATACAGAATAGCAAAACTTTGCAGCATGACGAAAGTACCTCACTGGCCTCGTGTAAGCTGAAAAAGCGTTCAGACGTTTTTTTCCATATATTATACGTAACAATAACCAATTCTCAATGCCATAAAAAGATAATGCTCAGCGTCATTCACTTCAATCCTTTGCGCTCATTCTTCTATATCAGGGGTCTCCAAACCACGGCCCGCGGGCCAAATCCGGCCCGCGATGCTATTTATCCGGCCTGCGAAGCCATTCTCCAAACTACGGAGCACGGGCCAAATTTGATCCGCGAATATATTTTGTAAATAATAAAAAATTGACGAAAAACATTTTGATTTGGTAAAATGTATATCCCGAAACATCACATTAAGTAAGATGTCCGACCCTCGCAATGTTGTGTAATAACTTATGTGGCCCTAGGATGAAAAAGTTTGGAAACCCCTGTTCTATACAGATCTTTTGTTAGCGGCACAGCAAAAAAATGTGCATTGAACCAAAACAAAACAACAAATACAATTGTTTGCAAAAATGCTGGAAATCGTCCTTGCTTCCGAAATTTTGGGGCCCCCAAAATCGGGGGCCTTAGGCTTAAGCCTAATGGTAAATCCGCGCCTGCCTAGTAGGCTACGTTTATCAGAGTTTCCATTCGTCATCAGGCAAATTGAAGTTCAGGGCCGTTTACGGTAAAGATTGGTGCAGTGGCGCAGCCAGAATTAGACCGAAGAGACCATGCCCCCTCCCCCCACCGAAAGAAAACTTGCCAACATTTTTACTGGTGCTTTATATCAATTTTCGACTGTTACAAACTAAAAAGAAGGAACAGTCGAACTCAGAGAGGACGTCAGTGCCTGGTCCCGCCTGAACAAAATTTTTGGCTGCGCCACTGGACTAGTGTGGCAGATGGCGTTGCTGTCGACGTTACACGATGTTGCTCACAGCTGGCAGCAGCAAACCAGCCTTGAAAAACATGTTCCTGTGATGATATCCACAAACGTTAACCATGCATACTTTGCACGGCTGGAACCAGCTGATATTTTCGGAGGGGAGGAAAGAGGGGCAACCGGGCAATTGCTCCCCCGCCGGAAATTTCAAAAACATCTTGATTTGTTAGGTACAACAACAAGTTGCTATTGATGATATTCGTGCAAAAAGCCATCGACAAAGTCAACAGTTAACCTAAAATATCATTTTGCCTTCACCGAAAAAATCAGCTGGTGCGGTCAGTGGTGTAACATAGAGGTTTGAACCAGGGGGAAAACTTAGCTGAAAGGGGCACACTTACCATTTCAGGGAGCCCACTAGACAAAAATCAGAAAAAAAAACTAGAGAAATGATAATGAATCCAGTTGTTGATGGCTCTATTAAACCCTGCCAACCCAGTAAAATACTTCGAACGACGCAAAAGACAACAACTCACGGAAAACCAAAAGAATACAAAAAGTAAACCGAAAGGTATTAGAGGTCCAGTTTTTACGTATACCATGACCCCTCTGCCCTCCGTATGTTATGCCAATGTTTGCGATACTGATTTGAGGTGTTTTCTAGTTTTCTGTGATACAAGTAAACTTTTATTTGTACATTCAACAACAGAGAAATATAATGTCATTAATATTGTTAAAAAATGTTCAAGCTTTATTGCAAAAGTTGTTGAAATTCTGCCCAATTGCTTGAAAACTCAAACATTTTGGTGTTGCGCTAGCACCCCTTGCACCACCAACTCCTACACCACTTTATCACCCATATACTTTTCGATTATTATTAACGTACTTTCGCATTTGAAACAAGTGAAAAAATGATAAACTTATAATTTTTTAAAAACTTTTGAAAATAAGGCAACAATAGATTGTGGCCGACGGATTTCAAAAACTGCAATGTAAGCTTCTGATCAGATATAAAACAAATGACGACCATCAGCAATTTTTGTTTTTTTCAATCTTTGGATCAGGTACGACATAACACACGTAAGGCATTGTACATTTTACACGTGATACAATTTAACTGTAGTTTTAACAGTTATTACGCTTATTTTCGAACAAACATACTTCATGCAAATTGAAGATTTGTAACAGTTTTACAACAGGACCGCATCATTTAAACAAGACGGAATACAAATAGGAGATAATGTACTGTACGCCGCATTGGGTGGTAAAAGTTGACTGTCAACATGCTTGAGACATATGATGTTTACAAAGTTACTTTTTCGGCGCATTTAATTTGATGACTCTCTTTCAGGTGCCGTGTTTCAAAACCAAAGAAGAAATATGTGTAGTTACTTTACAGAGCAGGTGGAGGCAAATCTTCAGTGCGGTTTGCTTTATTCTTGCAGCCACAGTACACGATTTTACAAAAAAGAGCGAAAACAAGTGAGGGATTGAGAGCACTGTTTACGGGAATAAGAAATCCGGCACAAACTGCGTAAGTGTCCTGTGGTAAAGTGATTGCCCCTAAACTCAGGAAACCCAAAATGCAGACAGGAATCCAGCTCAAGCATTTGATTGTAATGATTATAAACAATGCTGTTAAGAGAAAGTTGTTTTGCACTTTTTCTTTCACAGAAAAACCTTCCTGCCAGGACGACCTTCCGAAGTTTGCACGCATCATAACAGTTATGAAAATAAGCAACACAAGGTTGAAGATCAGAAGAAATGCAGTATATTGCCATGCATTGTCGCTAGTAGAGGGAAGAAAACGTGGCAAACACACGCTCGTTTCATCGTAGTACCCAAACTCCCCTTTTATAGAAGCGTACTTGAAAGATTTGGAAACAATGTTTTTTGCTTCTATCCAAGACTCTTGATTCCATTCAGTGCCAGCTATTTTCTTTGCTAATGCAACAATTGTGCTCTTAGTAACTGTGTCTGTTTGAAAAAAGTGGTTGGGGAACCAGATATTTGATGTGAAATATCCGGAATCTAACGATATGCGTGGGATAACCACTAGCACAATTGATACACACCAAGACAAACCTAGTGTAAAAGCAACCCATACTGCACTATTTGAAACAAAAGGCAATTGTCGAGTTGTTAGAAGCCAGAAAACAGATATCGCCACCGTAGTGAGCAATGCTGTTTCTGATGACAGCAGAGCGAGAGTGCCAATTCCCGAACACAAACTACTCGATCGCCATTCTTTGTCATAAGAGCAGTAAATGTCAGCATATGTGGCACCTTTAACCGCTATTACTAACAAGTAGACACCCATCAAAAAGTCCGATATTGTTAAACTCCAAAGGAACAAAACCATGGATTTTATAATTCCTTTCCTGCAGTTACCACAGACAAGTTCTTTTGTACACACAGCATTAACAAACACGTTGCCAACAACTGCAATTAGTCCAATAATCCAAAACAGTGCTCGAAGAAGTGAGGAAGCAATCATGTTGTATTGATCAGCTAAGGCAGGAACCTCGTGGCACTGGGTGATGGTGTGAAAACCTTTTCTCACTGCTGTGTTTGCTTCTGATTTTTTTCTCCAATTTAAGCACAGACTGTGATTCTCATCTTCACCATGGTCGCAGTCTTTTATACCGTCACAGACGTAAATGATATCAATAGACATCGCATTTCCGTTCTTGCAGTAAAATCGCTCCTCTCTGCACAAAGTCACGTTCTCATCAGAGTGGTCATCGCAATCAAGAGTTCCATCACAAACTTTACGAAAATCAATGCTGACCGTGTCATTGCTGGAGCAGTTGAACCTCATTGGACAATTCTGTTCTACTTGTTGCGAACAAAATGTGTCCTTAAAAACTGTGTTGAAGTTGGTCATCTGATACTCGTTTTGGTAAATTATTGAGTTAAGTCTACCATCGCAAATAGTCGTTCCGCGAAGAATGCCGCGGACTTCTTTGACACACGGCCAATCGCA